>Ga0207421_10000525_pt1 | contig 49216 bp, 43 predicted proteins | sample SodLakKL_010_SED_4_FD_187542 | JGI IMG/M metagenome (GOLD analysis project Ga0207421, IMG submission 187542) | Alkaline sediment microbial communities from Lake Tanatar, Kulunda Steppe, Russia - 8KL_010_SED (SPAdes) (version 2) | ecosystem: Environmental > Aquatic > Non-marine Saline and...
CGCCGATGGTACTGCCACAAGCGGAAGAGTAGGTCGCCGCCTCATCTTTTTTTCTACCCTAAGCCCTGTTCGCCTTGAACAGGGCTTTTTTTATGCGCTCCACTCATATAGACTGAACGATATTTTTGTTATTAGTCTTTAATGTAAAAATATTACTGTCAGATTACTTAATTATCTGACGATGTATATATTATTGGTTTAATAAGAACTTAAGTTACTAACAGTGAAAGATCAGGACTCTACTATTATTACTAAGCAAAAAGAAAACTTCAGCACTTACCTAAGTCGTTATGAGAAAACGCTTACAGAGCTTTTCTCATCGAACCTTAACGTTTTTGAAACCAGTGTCAATCGCGGGATTCCGGGACTTGTGATGCGCGATATACTGGAATGTAAGCCACTTTCAGTCTTCATTCCTGAAGAATATGAAGGTCGTGGTACAGATACCGCAGAATGTCTTAAAGTTTTGGAAGTATCCTCGTATCACTCTTTGCCATTAAGTCTGATGGTTGGCATAAATGGAGCCTTGTTTTTGCAGCCTCTCTCCTTATATGGTCAGGAATCTAAAAAGGAATCTGTTTATTATGATTTTATCCACAATAGGAAAATGGGTGGATTAATGATTACCGAGCCTGGTTACGGTTCTGATGCTCTTCACATGCAGACTTCTTATACCGAGTCTGGTAATGGCTTTGATATTAAAGGAACAAAGCACTGGGCAGGCTTAACCGGTTGGGCCGATTACTGGCTCCTCACTGCTCGTAAGCAGGATGACAAAGGTAACCTTGGCCGGGATATCGATTTCTTTATACATAGTACACAAGCCGATGGTGGTATAGAAGTCGAAGAAGTCTTTAATAATCTAGGTTTATTCATGTTGCCCTATGGCCGTAATGTTATAGATACAACTGTAAACACAGATTCTAAACTTGTACCCCGCACCACTGGTGTTAAGATGATGTTGGACATTCTGCACAGAAGCAGAATGCAGTTTCCTGGAATGGCTATGGGCTTTATTAAACGTAATTTAGATGAGGCTATCAGTCATTGTAAAGACCGCTTTGTTGGTGGAAAGAGTTTGCTGGAGTACGACCAGGTGCAGGAGCGAATTTCTAAAATACAGGCTGCTTTCACAACCTGCTCTGCTATGTGTGCATTTACATCAATAAATGCCAGTATGAGCCATGATCTTGCCCGTGCTGATATTCAGGCAAACACTATTAAGACCCTCATGTCAGACTATATGCAGGAGACTTCTCAGTCTTTGCTGCAGCTTGTAGGAGCGAAAGGTTACAAGCAGGAGCATATAGCAGGAAAGGGCACTATCGACAGTCGTCCATTTCAAATATTTGAAGGATCAAACGATATTCTGTATCAGCAAATTACAGAATCTGTCGTTAAGGCCATGAGACGAGCAAAACTCACTAACTTGTTTTCATTTCTTAAAGATCACGAGCTTAGTGCACACTCATCGTCTATACTCAAGGATACGCTAAACTTCGATATCGACTATACTCTTAGCCAGCGCAAATTGGTTGAGCTAGGTCGTGCGTTAAGCCGCGTATTCTCTATGAACTTTGTTATTCAACTTGGTGAATCCGGATTCAGAAGTGATCTTATTCAGAATGCTTTAAATCATCTGGCACAAGAAGCGGGAACCCACATTAATGCTTACGCCGGTAAGCAGGAGCTCTCTGTAATTGTAGATTATACCGAAGACAGCAACTGGGCTTCTTATTTAAAGTAAAGAAAGTCCGAACCGGAAATAAACAATCATAAGGCAGATTTTAAATCCGCTTTATGATTGTTTCCATTTTACAGCCTTTTTTCATCATAAGATTGACCGGGCATTTGTCAGCTATAATCGCAGCCCTCTCCAGCAGCTTATCATCCATATCTGATTTGATGTAAATCACTTTTGTGATTGTTCGAACCTTTCCATTATTTGCCATGGAAAGCATTTCTGCCGATGCCGTGCTTTTATCGATATGCTCAAGTTCACTTGTAGTTTGAACTTCAATTTTTTCCCAAGCTGTTTGCTTATGCGCATAGTAGATTTTGAGGGTCATCGCAGTGCATGCTCCAAGTGATGCCAAAGCCATAGACAAAGGATCTGTTGCTTTATCTGACCCTCCAAGATCTACTGGTTCATCGCTCTGAAACTGGTGTTTCCCAGCTTTGATATCTGTTAAAAAACTGTTTTCATTTAATAGTGTTGAAATTACGGGTACGTTAGCCATATTTTTCGGAAATAATAATGAAGTCTTCTATTCTAATAACTATGTAGTAATATACTTAATATGGCTCAGAACAAAAAAAAGGTTGTGGTACTCACGGGAGCAGGAATTAGTGCAGAAAGCGGGTTACGTACGTTCCGAGATACAGGTGGTTTGTGGGAAGGTGTTGATATGATGGAAGTTGCTTCTGTTGAAGGATGGTATGCAGATAAAGAACGTGTAATAGAGTTTTATAACGTCAGAAGAAAACAGGCGTTTGAAGCTACACCTAATACGGCTCATTTTGCTCTAGCAGAACTAGAGAAAAAGTATGACGTGCAGATTATCACCCAAAATGTAGATTCCCTGCATGAAAAAGCAGGTTCCTCAAATGTACTTCACCTGCACGGCAAACTGTCTGAAGTTAAAAGTGAGGGTGATGAATCGATTGTAATTGAAATTGGAAACAAGGAAATCAAAATCGGAGATTTGTGCGAAAAAGGGCATCAGCTCCGGCCAAATGTAGTTTGGTTCGGTGAAGCCGTGCCGGAAATGGAAAACGCGGCTTATATCGTGCAGCAGGCCGATTACTTTTTGATTGTGGGAACATCACTTGTGGTTTATCCTGCCGCATCATTAGTTGATTATGTGCCTGCCACAACTCCGGTCACTCTGATTGACCCCAATACCCCGGATTCATATCCATTCAGTAAAAATATCACTATCATTCAGGAAAACGCCAGTAAAGGCGTACCCGAATTTGTTCAAAAATTAATGGCTGATCATGTCTGAAAAAACAAAAGAAGAGTTAGAAAAAGAGGTAATTCAGGATTATCTGATACACTTCATGAATCTGGAGAAAAAATATCCGCTGCTGCCCGGCACACGAAATCCGGAAAACGTAGCAGCCTTTATCGGCCTGACGCCCCAGGAGTTTGCAGAAGCTAGAATTAAGTTACATGAACAGGCCGAACAGGCCGCTGAAGAATTGCTTAAGGATGAAGAGTTCCTCAAATACACCACAAGGCTACCCTTTAAAAAGGGTGATTTGATTGTTGCAGTTGGCGACTCTTATACCGATGACCTGCAGGGCTGGTTTGAAATCATGCGGCGTGTACTGGAAATTGCGCGTCCGGAGCTAGAACTTCGATTCGAAAATGCTGCTGTGTATCAGGATACAAGTTTTGATATTCTCCGCAGGTTAAACCGTTCGGTTGTAGACGCTAAAGCCGACTGGCTGTTTGCATCTGCAGGCACTTACGATGCCATGCGATACGGTGTAATGCCGGAAAGAAACCATGTGTCGCTCACGGAGTATTGGGAAAACCTGAACTCGATTGAGCAGGTAGCCGAAGACACAACCGATAATCCCATGGTTTGGATAACTCCCGTGCCTGTGTTAACCGCAGAAATGCAAAAGTTTCCACTCTTTGAAGGAACCGTTCACAATACGGATCTTAATCAGTACAGAGAAATTATTGCCGGGCGTAAGGGTTTCATAGTAGACCCTAAAGGCGTTCGGTTTGGAAACCCGCCTGAGCAGTGGAATTATATTAACGACGGCGTTAATGCTTCGATAGCAGGTCATATTGCGACGGTTACCGAAACCTTTAAAACGCTGTATAGCCGAAAGGCCGTAAAAAGCAGCAATCTCGACTATGGAATCGAGGATGAGTTCCTCGATGATTATGACTTAGAGTAGCAACAAAAAAAGGCCATCAAACTGATGGCCTTTTTTGTTGAATACCGAATCGAACAGCTGCTCAGAACCTGTGTGATACCTTCAGGAGCTCGAGACCAAGGCTGGTATCTAATGACCTGTACGCACCACCAGGAGTGGTAATGCTGTAATCAAGCAGAACAGGATTCATGCTGCTTAGCGAAGTATTTGTACTGCTGTAAAGAGATATAAATCCGTCGTTGAGCACGCTACTGTGGTTGCTTTCCGATGCGTAGTCGAAGAATTCACCCTGAGAACCTACGGCTCCGAAATAGAAGGCGTCAAGCAGTCCGAACCCCAAACCTGCGTAGGCTCCGACTCCAACACCGTAGCGAAATCCTTTCAGAACGCTGGTATCACCTATCAGAGCCACAGCCATCCCCACGAGAGAGCCCGTAGCAGAGCCGTAGAGCGTGTCAAGGAAGATAATCCCACCCGATGTAGGCGCAGAGTTGAACAAGCCGTGTACGCGCATTCCCGAGGACATGGTTGCCATGTCGTAAATACCGATTCCCAAACCTGTAAGGGTACCTATACCAAGTCCCAGGGTCAATGGGCGATAATCGGCATTATTGGTGAGAAGCATAGTTGCTCCGCCAATACCAGCTCCGGTTGCTGCTCCAAACAGGGTATTCCCGGCAACCAGGTTAAGCGATTGCGCCTTCGACTGTTGAGGCGACCATGATAAAATGATGGTTATAAGGCAGACTGCTAATATCCTGACAAATTTCATACTTTTTTATTATCGTGATTTTATGATGGGTCGGCTAAAGATACCGGTAATACTTTACCGTTGAAATACTTTTGTGCATGCATAGCGAACTCAGCGATGTATGCACCCATTTCGTTAGGTTGTACCGGCGCCTGCAGTCCGGGGAAAGCGGCTTCCAGCATCTCCGTTTGTACAGCGCCGAGGCACAGGCAGTTCACGCGTATATCATCTTTAAAGAACTCGACGGCAAGCGATTCGGTTAAGATGCTCAGGGATCCCTTTGTTACGGAATAGGCCGATAAACCAGGAAACTTACTGCTTCCCTGAAAACCACCCATGCTGCCAATCTGCACTATATGACTTCCTTTTACCATAAACGGATGGCAGGTCTTAATAAGGTTTACTGAGGACATGAGGTTCGCTTTAAGCAGGAAATCCCAGTCTTCGGTTGTTGTTTCCAGAAACGGTTTGTTGAGTAGTGCGCCGGCGTTGTGAATCACGGCTTCAAGCAGAAGATTATTATCATTTAGCAGTTTGATGACAGACGTATAAGACTCATCTATGCTTAAATCAACCGCCAGGGTAAAAACCTGATCCGGATACTGAGATTGGAGCTCCTGAAGTTTGTCGCCGGAGCGGGCCAGGGCTACAACTTTTACATTCTGCTTGAGGAGCGCGAGGGCGGTTTCTTTTCCGATTCCGCGGCTTGCACCGGTAATTAGAACGGCATTTTCTGAAGGCATCGATAGTTGTTTTGAATGAAAAAGGGATGTCAAGCTTTTGGCTTAACATCCCTTAAGGTAGTATGATTCAGTGTGAAAACAAGCGATTCAAAAGCAGATTAAACCAGGTTTTCCACACCTGCTGAAATCACGTCTTCATACTGATCGGAGTGTGATTTAAGAGCATGGAGCTCTTTTTCGAGAGAGGTTCGAAGACCTTCACCAGATCCGTTCAGATTCATGTTTACGAGTTCCAGTATTTCGAGCCTTGGGAGCCACGCTTTAGGATAGCTGGCGTTAAGCTCCTCATGAAGCTTGGTCAACGTATCATAATTTGCTTTTCCACTGTCGCGAATATCACGGATGGTCTGGTAAATTTCGAAAAGACGTACCTGCTCAGGCGTATACTCATCCTTAATCGTCGTCTTGGTTGACTTAGGCGGGTACACGTTAAACTTCTCCTTGTCGGCGCTACCGCTGTAAACAGAGCTGATTCGCTCGCCCACAGCCATATCATAAACGCCCCAGTCCGGCTCAAAAAGTGATTCACCTTTCGGCCCGGTAACCGTACAGTCGTTGAACTTCATGAGAAGCAGTTTGTCGTTCTTGCGGATCATGGAATCCAGCTTGCCGTCGACTTTTACGCCGGAAGCAAATTCGAGGGTACAACGAACACCCGGACGGATATTTAGGGTAGCCAGATCACCTTCAGACATATCTTCGAGCGGCTTGTCTGAGCCCTTAAGTTTTCCAACCGGCGAGCTGAAACCATCTTTGTGATAATCCGTGCCGTGCCCTTCGAGCTCGGTATCTTCAAAAGAGAGCTGAGTAGGACCATCCGTACCAATATAGATTTCGTTACCGGATCCGTCTTTATGTAAAGTCTTAAACTCACCCGAAACCTGCAGGCCGGAGCTGTACACGCAAGTACCCACGTTTTCGCTCTCAATAACTTTCTGTATGGCTTTGCTGCCACCTGTGCGGAAACACATTCCCTCTGCAAACTCTTCGAGTACATCCAGAAGATGCTGGAAATCCCGTGCTACAAAAAGCTGCGGCTGCATTTTGGTGATGTCGTAGTCGGTTTTAACACAGTCTTTGGAAAGCTCAATTTTCTTCACCTTGGGACTCAGGCAGGTTTTACTCTCCCCAACGGATGAAAGCAGGCCGGCTCCGTATAATTTGAAATCATCAACCTTGCCAACGAGTCCGTACTCTACGGTCCACCAGTGCAGGCGTGAAAGAAGCGCCGCTTCAGACGGAACCGTATTGGCCTTCGTTTTCTCCTCGAGGTCTTTTTCTGCCTCCTCTACCTGTTCTTTGGTCGCATTCGGATATTCCTTGATAATCGACAGATAACGAATGGCCTCATAAATATCATAATCCAGTTTTGAGAACACGGCTTTGGCTCCGTATTTGCCGAAGCGCTGAAGGTATTCCGAGTAGAGCTCATCGGCGATGATGGGGGCATGACCCGCTGCCTCGTGCACAATGTCGGGCGCCGGTGTATACAGAATGTTGCCAATATTTCTGAGGTCGGCTGAAATAACCAGAATCTTGTGTTCCGAAAACTCCATAAATGCAGCCGGAGGCACGAAACCATCAACCACAACGGCACGCCAGCCAATTAAGCCGAGGCGCTCGTTCATATCGTTGATGTGCGGAATGGTGTCGATACTGATACCTGTTTTCTGCAAGCCGTCGAGATATGATTCGTGGGCATGCTTCTTCAAAAAGTCGACGTTTCGACGCATAATGTAGCGCCAGGTTGCATGGTGCTCAGGAGTATATTGGTCGTAGTATTGTTTTACGACGAACTGGCGTAAATACGATGGAATAGATTCAATGACCTGATCTTGAGTTAACTGCATGTGTTTGATGTTAGTTAGTAAATAAAAGCGCTTTTCTGAAGCATATTCTTAAAAATAACACAGTTTTTCAACTATTTGAGCTATAATGTTGTTAATTTGATGAAATAAAACGGAATCATAAAACTTCCGTTGCAAAAGATTTGTAATAAACTATAAACGAACCCAAATAAGACTACCCGTGATTCGTATTCCCAGCCACATCAAGCAGCTTAAGCCATACGTAGCAGGAAAAACAATAGCAGAAGTTATTAAAGAACATAAGCCTGACCGCATTTCCAAACTAGCCTCTAACGAAAACCGGCTCGGGTGCTCTCCGAAAGCTAACGAAGCGGCTCTCAGCTCGCTGTCTGCTATTATGAATTACCCAGATCCGGCCTGTCTGGATTTGCGCGCAAAAATTGCGGATAAAATCGGTGTAAAGCAGGAAAACGTGATAGCCGGAAGCGGATCTGAAGGAGTGATGCAGCTCATTATCAAAACGTTTTTTGAGCCGGGTGAGCACGCTCTTACGGCATCGGCTACATTTATCGGATTTGTGGTTCTCGTTAATAGTCAGGGCGTTGGCCTGCGTCAGGTTCCCATGACGGACGACTACCGCTTCGATCTGGATGCGATTGCAGATGCCATCACCCTGGAAACAAAAATAGTGTACCTGGCTAACCCGAACAACCCAACCGGCACTTACTTCACCAAAGCTGAATTTGAGAAGTTCATGAGCAGGGTGCCGGATCATGTACTGGTAATAATGGATGAAGCCTATTATGAGTTTGCCGCAAAGCTGGAGGATTATCCGAATTCGGTGGAATATGGTTTTGATAACGTAATTACACTCCGGACTTTTTCAAAAGCATACGGACTGGCCGGTTATCGAATCGGGTATGGCGTTGCTCACCCTGACATCATAAAAACGCTGATGAAGGTGAAGCTTCCGTTTGAGCCCGGTCTCCCGGCACAACATGCAGCTCTGGGTGCGCTCGATGATGATGAATTCCTTGAGCGAACAGAAGTGATGGTCGAAAAGGGCAGGAATCGTTTGTATGATTTTTTAGAAGAGCATGATCTGAAATATGTGAAATCGGCTTCAAACTCTGTGATGACTGTTTTCGATACGGAAGATGAGGCCATCCATTTTACAGAGGAGATGCTCAAAAAAGGAGTAATCCTGCGCAGGCTTCCGGCATTCGGCCTCCCGAACTGCGTGAGAGTTACCGTTGGCCTGGATGAAGAAATGGAGCATTTTGAGCAGGCGTTCAACGAGGTTTATTCGAAAGTTTAACCAGAAGCTATGTGAAACAAAAAACGCGGCACCTGATGAGGATGCCGCGTTTTTTGTTTTAAGCTTTTTCGAAAACGATCAGGAAGGGGTTTCGTCAGTGAGCGAAAGGTTTGAAAGCGAAATCCACCAGGGGTGCCCGTTAAACTCTATTCCCTGCATGCCGGATTTAGAAATGGCAAAATGTGATAGAGTAATTTCAGCAATTACATTTTCGGTCATTGGGCTGGGTGGTGAGAAGTCGTTAGCCCAGAACAGCTGCAGGTCGCGGTTGGGAAAGTTACCCAGGAAAATGGCTGGCTCGTAATCATCTAGCTCATTGGCATGAAGACCGGCAAGATAAGTTACATAGCTGTCGGCCGGGGATCCGATTCGCAGCGGGAAAGCCGGGCTCGAAACCAAAGTGTCGTTTTCGGTCTCGTCGAAATCGTGGAAAGCAAACTCTACCGTTCGCGGTATTTCATTCTGGTAGTTTTCGTCGTTCAGTACCTGAATGACCGGACGGAGATCATCACCTGAAATGCGCGCAAAGTTGGATGAAATAAAAGACAAGGCTGCCTGCTCTGTGCCTGAATGCATCAGGTTGTAGTTTTGCTCGTAGCCTGGTGATAGGCCGTCAGCGTCTTCGTTCAAAATAATCTTGGCAGTCTGCGGACCTATCTGCGGGATGATATCAATCCGTCCCGAGCTGATGGCCGTGAAAAGTGCTGATTCGGATTCGAAATAACGGAACTCGAGGCTGGTTACCCGCTCAGCAATTCTGCCTTCATCGTAATGGGTAAACTGTCGCTCCAGGGTGATGAGCGTATCAGCCGAGGCGTTGCTAAAGCGAAAAGGCCCGGTGCCAACCGGCGATGAATGAAGGCCGCCCTGGCGACCGTCGAAAACCTCACGCGGATAAACCGACGCAAAGGGAGATGCCAATAGCTCAGCAAACCCGGCATAGGGAGCATTCAGCGTAATTCGGACCGTACGTTCATCAACAGCTTCGATTCCTGTGATTTCCTCGAAAACGATATCCTGCTCGTAATAGCTGTTGCGCTCCTGAACCATATAGGCTTCGAACCCACGAATATGCTCGGCAAAAAGACGGCCTGCCTGCTCGGGTACTTCGAAAGAGGCCATACGATGGAAAATATAAACTACATCTTCAGCAGTAGCAGCGCGACCGCGACCGCTGGTGAAGGCATCTGTATCGTGAAAAAACGCATCGTTACGCAGGCTGAAGGTATAGGTGAGGGAGTCTGAACTCACCTCCCAGGAAGAAGCGATGGCCGGGGCAGCTTCTCCGTTTTCGTCGAGGCGTGTAAGCCCTTCATAAATGAACTGAGCAATGCGCTTAGCAGAGCTGTTATGGATGAAGAGCGGATCCATGCTGCGAAGCTTTTCGGTTTCGCCAAAGCGAATGAGAAGGGGCTCGTCCTGAGGGATTCCGGCTTCAGCCGTCGGGTCTACAGATCGGGCACGTTCACGTACCTCAACCACTTCAGTTGAGGCACCGCAGGCGCTCAGAAATATCAAAAAACTGATTAATAAGGCTGTATAAAGAGAAAATCTCATAATATTGATTGAGTTTGAATGCCGGCCGAAAATGGGTTCATCACCCTTTTCCTTTTAGCCCTTTGATTCCTTTAACTGCTTTATTGCTCAGCAGGTTCGTTTCATAAGAGCGGATTCGTCCGTTTTTTTGACGATGTTTTTTCAGCGCCAGCTCCACAAGCCGGTTCATAAGCGCCGAAAACGGGACATCGGTTTTGTCCCAGAGGTAAAACGAGAACGAGCCCGGAATGGTGTTGATTTCATTAAAATAAAATTCAAGCGTGTCTTTGTTGACCAGAAAATCCAGTCGGGCCACTCCGGATGCGTCCAGACTTTTGAACAATTTGACGGAGGCGTCCTGAATCGACTTTGTGAGCTCATCAGAAACGGGCGCGGGAATCAGGCGGGTTGCGGAGGCCATTCCTTTGCCCTCGTCGCCCATGTACTTGTCCTCGAAGGTAAGGCTTTCGTCTGTACCAAGCGGCTGTTCACACACGCTGGCTTCGGCTTTTTCGAAATCACCCAGAACCGAGCAGTTGATTTCCATTAGGGGAGAAACGGCTTTTTCAGCCAGCAAGTGGGAGTCGTAGCGAAATGCCGTTTCAATTGCCAGCGATATTTCGTCTTCTGTTGAAGCCTTTTTGACGCCAATACTGCTTCCAAGCCGCATGGGTTTTATCACAACCGATGGGCCCAGCTCCTGAATTTTTTTGAGCAATTCATCACGGTTATCGATCCACTGCTGCTCGGTGATGAAGACGTCTTCAACCACTGGAATCCCAAGCGAGGCAGCGTGAATCTTGCAGGCGCGTTTGTCCATTCCGACAGATGAAGCCAGCAATCCACTGCCGGAGTACGGCAGATTGAAGCTTTCGCACAATCCCTGAAAACCGCCGTTTTCGCCGTCGGAGCCGTGAAAGGCAGCAAGAACCACATCAACCTGATATGCTTTGTTCTTGCTGAAAAGACCCGATTTTCCGGTTTCGCTGAGGACAGTTTTTCCGAAGGTGTCAATCTGAAAGCAGCATGGCTTTGATTTTGCTTCGAGCTCTTTCAGGTTTTTGAATTCTTCAAGCTCGAGCAGGTGCTCACCGGTCAGCATTTTGCCGGATTTGGAAATATATAGCGGGATGATGGTATTGCCGCTGTCTTTAAGCGTATGAGCGGCCTGCATACCTGTAATTACGGATACTTCGTGCTCGGGTGAGACGCCGCCAAAAGCGACCAAAATGTGTTTTCCCATGAAAATATTTCGGGTATAAAAAAAAGTGAATGAAAAATTGAAGGTTTTCTACAGGCTCCGGAGAATAGCTAAATATACAGCCTGCATCCGGTTAAGAAAAAGGCCATCTGTGGCTGATTAGCAAACAGCTCAGCTGACCAGCGGAAGTTTAAAGCTAATGGTGGTACCGCTGACGGATGTGCTGTCGATCTGAACCTCCGACTGATGTGCGTCGAGTATGCTCTTCACCACGGCAAGACCAAGCCCGGTTCCGCCCTGATCACGAGAACGGGCTTTGTCCGTACGGTAAAACCGGTCGAACAAACGCGGTACGTGCTCCGGATGGATGCCAATTCCGGTATCAGAAACCGAGATGGTAAGTTTCCCGCCGGTCGGGTACCACTCAACAAGCACGGCACCTTCGGGCGTGTATTTAATGGCATTACTTATGAGATTATCCAGCACCTGCTCTATTTTGCCCGGATCGCCTAAAACGCGTGTGTCATCACCCTTTACGCTAAAGTCGAGACCTTTTTCGGATGCGCTCTGCTGATAGGCCTGCTCCAGCGTTTCGATGACTTCATTTATCCAAAATGGCCGCATGTGGATGAAGTTGGGATCCAGATCGGACCTCTGTAGCGTCATCAAATCCTGGAAAAGGCGGTTCATGCGCTCAGCCTGATTCCGGGCGCTCTTCAGGAATTTGGATTTCTTTTCCGGCGGAAGCGAATCGAATTCCAGCATTTCGAGCGCACCGGAAATGGTGTGCAGGGGGTTCCGTATTTCATGGGCGATATCGGCATAAAACTGTTTCTGCCGCTCGTTGGCCTCCACCAGCCGCTTGTTGTCTTCCTGCAGTCGTGCAGCCATTCGGTTCAGTGAGAGAGCCAAAGTTCCAAATTCATCGCTTCGGTTAAGGGTGATGGTGTGTGAAGTTTCACCCTCGGCGATTCGCTGTGATGCTTTTGTAAGCGCAAGAATAGGTTTAGCCAGATAGTTGCTGAAAATGAAGCTCACAAACAAAATGATGGCGATGGAAATAAACATGCCCGAGTAGATTATCCATCGGATGGTGCGAACCGGTTCGTAAATTTCGGACTTGAGGCGGCTCACCTCAACCAGGTAGGGTGATGGCTCTTCGGGTAGTACCAGCCTGCTGTATATAAACAGGCGATTTGAACCTGCCATACTTCCCGGTAAAACCGAAGAGTTTCCGGTGGCAGTGATGTCGGCGGGAATTTCGAACCTGAGTTCGGTTTCGTCATCAGCCCAGTTTGCAGAGCGAAGTGATTGATCTACCAACTGGCTACTCGTGTCAAAAACCCGAATATCGTATAGTGTACCCGGTGCAATAGCTTCAAGTACGGGGCGAATGGCTGTTGCATCATCACCACCAAGCTGCATGCTAACGAGAATCTGTCTTGCATCGGTACGCATATCCTGCTCGGCCTGGTCCATCAGGTAGCCCCGGATAAACACAATTGAGTAGCTGCTTATGGCTGTAACGCCGAAAACGAGCAGTAACACAAAGGTGATGGAGAGCTTATACTGAATTCTCATTTATAGTTGGCAGCGGTAATTAGCGGATGTTGGTAAAAATCCAGATCAACCTGCGAGGTCGCGGTTCATGCCGTAGCCGGTTCCGCGATACGTTTTGATATACTCCCCGGATTTGCCCAGCTTGATGCGCAGATTCTTAACATGTACATCAACCGTACGGTCGAAAACAAACTTCTGGTCGTCGGAGATATACTCCAGAATTTCCTGTCGTGTGTAGACTTTATTGGATTGTGAAAGCAGCAGTTTCAGAATGTTGAACTCGGTATGGGTGAGCTCAACACGTTTATTGTTGGCTATGGCCTCGAAGTTGTGCGGATCGAGGTAAATATCGCCAAAGTGCAGCCATCCTGAAGTTCGCGAAGGCTGACGACGAAGCAATGATCGAACACGGGCTTCGATTAGTTTGAGGCTGGCCGGCTTTGAAATATAGTCGTCGGCTCCGGCCTCGAGACCCAGAATCTCATCACTTTCCTGATCTTTGGCGGTAAGAAAAATTATGGGAATAGAGCTTAAGACCGGATGCTCACGGAGTTTTTTGCAAATCTCGAAGCCGTTGAGCTTCGGCACCATGATATCCAAAATGGCGAGATCAATTTTTTCAGCTTTCTGATGTATGATATCCACAGCCTGAGCACCGTCTCTTGCGAGAAGGACTTCAAAGTCATGCATTTCCAGATAGTTGGCCAGCATGTCGGCTGCCTCTGTTTCGTCTTCGAGCAGCAGAATTGCGTTTTTTACATCCACAGCGGTAGGTATGAGAAAGTTATCGCAGGTAAAAATTCCCGCGAATCATTTTAGTATGCCCAATATAACAGTCTGCGGGCTCTTTTCATTTCTGAAAGACTACGGATACCGGTGCGCCTTTATGCACATTAAGCAGCTCTTCGGCCGAACCCTGGTTTACCGAGATTTCCAGCATCCCGGAACTACCAAATAAAGCCAGCGGATCACCGGTTTGCACATTCTGATAGGTATGGTGGATTTCCTTGAGTTTGGTCGTACCCGCATAAATGTTCAGCGAGCTGTAGGTGCCGTTGCTTATAAGGGTTTTGGGAATATTGGTAATAAGATTCCCATACCGGTCGATATGAACAACCCAGCCTTGTATGCCCTGGCTATCTGAAATTGGTGCAGCCCAGCGATAGGTTTTGATATCTGCAACAGCACTTCCGAATTCTTCAGGTTTAACGCCTTTTGAAAGATGTGCAGCCGCAGGAGCAAAAATATCTCTACCGTGGAAGGTGCCCGATACTTCTGATGCCATCAGATCCGGATTGCTGATTTCCCAGGCTTTCCACGGCCGGTCTTCTGCTATGAGAGAGAAAAGCCCGTTATCAGGCCCAATGAAATAATGTCCGCCGGCTTCAACCAGGAGTGGTTTGCGGTCGGTGCCCACGCCGGGATCAATCACACATACGTGAATGGTACCCTGAGGGTAAAGGAAGGAGGAGTTTTTGACGACCCAGGCTCCGGCCATAATATCCTGTGCCGGTACGCTGTGGGATACATCAATAAGGCGAACATTCCGGTTTATATTCAGAATGTTCGCCTTTAAAGCGCTAACGTAGTAGTCCTGATATCCAAAATCGGTAGTAAGAGTGATAATCGGACTTTCAGTGATCATATTTCCTGTTAGTAGGAATTAAGCATAACAGGCATCACCAGCATAAGAATATCGTTGTCTTCAGCCTGCTCAGCCGGCTTTACGATACCAGCGCGGTTTGGAGTAGAGAATTCAAACAGCACTTCAGCATGATTTACGTTATTAAGTACATCGGCCAGGTAGCGGGCGTTGAACCCAATTTCCATGGCTTCGTCGCTGTATTCTGCCTCAATCGATTCTTTTGCCTCACTGCTCATATCGATGTCTTCCGCACTGATGGTAAGCTGGTCTTTATCTACACGCAGACGAATCTGGCGGGTGGTTGTGCTGGAGAAAATAGACACACGGCGAACCGTGGCAAGCATCTGCTCTTTGTTCACAATCATGCGCTTGTCGTTATCGCGCGGGATAACCGTTTCGTAGTTAGGATACTGCTGATTGATTAGGCGCGCGATTATACGGGTGTTGCCGCTTTGGAAGCTCACGTGCTCGTCGGTTACGCTAACAGTGCAGTCCAGCTCGTCGAGAGATTTAAGCGTGAGGTTGAGAGCTTTTTCAGGAACAATGAAGTTAATTTCTTTGTCGGCCGTGAGGTTTGTAGCGGTAAGCTTAACCAAACGGTGACCATCGGTGGCCACAATCTTACTGCTTTCGGTTCCAATCTGGAAATACACACCCATCATAGCCGGGCGCAAATCATCACTTGAAACGGCAAAGCTCGTTTTCTGAATGGCGTCTTTAATGGTGCCGGTATTTGATTCTATAACTACGCTTTCGCTCAGGTCTGGCATCTCCGGGAATTCATCGCCATTCTCCCCGGCCAGACGATATGTACCTTTGTCGGTCTTAAACTTGACGTTAAAACGCTCATCCACATCAAAATATACGGGGATGTCCGGCAGCTGACGCAGCGTTTCGAGCAGACGGCGCGCCGGTACGGCAACAGATCCTTCCACTTCGATTTCTGCGTTCACATATTCTACAATAGAAACCTCAAGGTCGGTAGCTGTTAGCTTGAGCTTGCCGTTTTCGCTTTCAAAAAGCACCATTTCGAGAATAGCTAAAGTGGCCTTGGCAGGAACTGCACCTGCTACTGCGGATAGGCTTTTGACGAGCTCGCCGCTTGAAACATTAAATTTCATGTGAATGAAGGGATAGGTTTAAATGAGAATCGGAAGTTAAAACAGTTCTTAAAGCGTTTTATGCATGTTTTCCGCATTCGGGAACAGCAACTTAATTTAGGCTTATAGTAACAAATAATACGACTGCTTGCAAACGAGCAGCTATAGAGTGTACACCTTAAAGACTGTACAATAAAATAAGGTATAACAGTCAAAAATACAGACGATTTCACGGTCTAATTTAAACGAATCCGGGCATAACATTCGTAAAGTGATTTTACAACTCTGTGTATATGTACATGATATGTGATGCTGTGTGGATAGCTTTTGTGATGGGGAAACTGTGTTCCATTGCCACAGAGGGCTGTATGGTAAATAAAAACACTATGTGAGAATACCGTTTTTTTAATTTGACAAATTGTAATAGATTCAGGTACTTTGTGGTAGAAAGTGGGAAGAAGTGGTAGAACTTACCAAACTCCCCTTAAACGTTCAAAAACAGCAGGTTTCACAAGTGGCTAGTTTCAAAGGCGAGTACGATAATGCCGTTGATAACAAAGGACGCGTTTGCTTCCCGGCCAAATTACGCAAGTTTCTCACCCCTGCTGCACAGGAGCGCTTTACTATTCTACGTGGTCTGGAGCGCTGTTTGTACCTGTATCCCGAAGACCAATGGAGCATTGTTGAAGATAAGCTGGCACGTGTTAATAGTTTTTCCAAAAAAGGAAGAACGGTGATGCGCCACTTTCTTCGTACTGCTGAAGACGTAACCCTTGATAATCAAAATAGAATTGCACTGCCGTCTAAACTTAAAGAGTGGTCAGGTATTGATGATCGCGCCATCTTCATTGGAAGTGGTGAGCGTATCGAAATCTGGTCGCCTGATAACCTCGCTGCTGAAGACGAGGAAATGGATTTTGAATCCTATCAGGAGCTTTTTGAGAGCGTGATGACCGAAGTGGATGAATTATGATGCCAACTTCTTATCACATTCCTGTGATGCTCCGGGAGACTCTGGAGCTGTTAATCACAGATACTAAAGGTATCTACGCCGATGGTACGCTTGGCGCAGGTGGCCATACTGCCGGGCTGCTCGAGCAGCTTGGTGAGGGAGCGCGCGTTTTTGGTATCGACCACGATGATGAAGCTCTTAAGGAAACCGCCGGAAATATCAGCGACTCCCGTCTGGAAACCATTAAAGGCAATTTCGGTTATATGAGCACGCTACTGCCGCCTGACGTTCATGGAAAGCTTTCCGGCGTCCTGCTGGATCTTGGCGTTTCAAGCCATCAGATCGACGACCCTGCCCGCGGATTCAGCTTCCGGGAGTCTGGTCCTTTGGATATGCGCATGAGTAACCTTCGGGCATTGTCTGCACACGACGTGGTGAACAGCTACACTTACGAAAATCTTCGAAATATTCTCTTTCAGTATGGAGAAGAGCGTAAATCCGGCCTTATAGCAAAAAAGATTGTTGCCCGTCGTCCGCTCGAATCCACAGAGGATCTCAAAGCATGCGTGGAAGAAGTTGTCCGCGGTCCGCACACAGTAAAAAGCCTGGCCCGCGTGTTTCAGGCTATACGCATTGAAGTGAATCAGGAGCTTGAGATGCTGCGCAAAGGGCTCGAGTCTGCAGCAGATATGCTTAGACCCGGAGGCCGGCTGGTGGTTATTTCCTACCACTCGCTCGAAGACCGGCTGGTAAAGAACTTTTTCAAATCAGGTAATTTCTCAGGAAAGCAGGATAAAGATTTTTACGGGAACCTGGTTCGCCCAATGGATCCAATGTTTACGAAACCCCGGTATGCGACCGATAAAGAAATTAGTGTTAACCCGCGTTCACGCAGCGCACGCCTAAGAGCGGCAGTAAAGCTGGAGGTTGAAGCATGAATCCTTATATGAAGTCTTCAGCCGGAAACCCTGTAGCGCTGAAAAACAGAGTGGCGCCATCACCTTCAAAAAGGAAGACGAACCCATTTGGAGCCGGAAATTCAGCGTCAGGCAGTTATGGTGTGCCAAAAGCACCGAAAAAAACGGGACAGAAAAGCCTGCGCAACAGTATTTCGCAAATCAATATAGCCCCTTCAAAAATTATACTCTGGTCGCTCGTATTGGGTGTTTTGGGGTTTGTTTATATCACCCACGTTTTTACCACGCAGCAGTTGCTCCAGGAAGTAAATCAGGTGCAGCGGGAGTTCGAGCGCGTTCAGATTATTCATGAAGACCGCTCTCTCACGCACGACAGGCTTACAGGCCCTGCGGAAGTATTTACGCGTGCCCGTGCTTTAGGCTATCAGGACAGTGGTCCGGCCAATCATGTCATCATTATAGGGGACTGACTGATATGGAAATGGGTCGCGCAAACTTATTAGCAAGGATTTTCCTCGTTTTTGGCGTGGTGCTGATTCTGCCGTGCGCCATCATCTTTCAAATTTTCCGCGTTCAGTTTATGGAAGGCGAAAGCCTGAGGTCACTCTGGAGTGCTCAGGCCGTGGAGTCAATCCGCATACAGGCGCAGCGTGGGAATATTTATGATTCAAGCGGCCGCATCCTGGTAACAAATACCACCACATATTCGGTGGCTGTCGACCCGCTTGCTCCCGGAGCTACTGCTGAGGGTATGGGGCAAATAGCCAGCATAATCGGGCATATTACCGGAGACGGCAGCGATGCATACAACCGTCGTATTCGTCAGGCGCCCCGTGGCTCGCGCTATATTGTTTTGGGCCGCGATTTCGATCGTACTGTTTACGACAGTCTGCGCTCGCACAGACTGAGAGGACTCATTCTGGAAGAAAACTACCGCCGTCGCTACAACTTTGAATCACTTGCATCACATTCGCTTGGCCATGTAAACCGCGAGCTTACCGGGATGATGGGTATTGAGTCATCCTACAACAGGTTTTTGAGTGGTCAGGATGGAGTGCAGCAGGTTCGCAAGGACAGCCGCGGCAGGGTAAAAGAGTTTGTAGGCGCACCAAGGAAAAAGCCGGTGCAGGGAAATTCGGTTCATACTACGATTGATGCCCGTATTCAGGCTATCGTGGAAGAAGAGCTTCGGGATGGTGTTGCACGCGCCCGTGCCAAGAAGGGCACCATTGTGGTCGTGGAGCCGTCAACCGGGCGTGTGGTGGCGCTGGCGAATTATCCGGACTTCAATCCGAACAGTCCCGGTGGTACTCCCGAAGGCAACAGAAGGAATACGGCCATTGCCGATATGATTGAGCCCGGATCTACGTTTAAGCTTGTTACGGCCGTTGCGGCACTTGAGCAGAATAAGGTGAGGCTCGATGAAGTTTTTGAAACGCCGGAAAACGGCCGGCGCCAGATACACGGACAGTGGATGCGCGATCATGATCCGCTGGGCACGCTTACGTTTAGTCAGGCAATTGAGAAATCCTCCAACGTTGCCACAGCCGAAGTGGCGATGCGACTGGATCGTGACACTTTTTATCAGTATGTAAGAAATTTTGGGTTTGGGACGGCTACAAGTATCGACCTGCCAGGTGAAGAAACCGGGCGACTTCAGCAGCCCTACAACTGGAGTTTGGTAACACAGCCCTGGATGTCGGTTGGTTACGAGGTGCAGGTTACGCCGCTACAAGTGGCCATGGCCTACGCCAGTTTCGCCAACGACGGCCGCCTGATGCGTCCCTATATAGTCGAGCGCGTAACCGATGAAAACGGTCGCGTTGTATATGAAAACAAACCAAAAGTTATCCGTCGTACAGTCGAAAGGCGCACTATTGCTGCACTAATGCCGGTGCTTCAGAACGTGGTTTCTGAAGAAGGTACAGCACAGTTTGCGGCAATCGAAGGGCTTTCTATTGCCGGTAAAACGGGAACGGCTCAAAAATTTATCGACGGCCGCTATCAGGCGCGGTATCGCGCGTCTTTTGTTGGGTTCTATCCTGCAGAAGAGCCGAAATATGTGGCCTACATCATGCTGGATGAACCGCGCACAAGTATTTATGGCGGATTTATGGCCGGGCCGATTTTCAGAAATATCGCCAACCGAATGATGGGCGTGGATCAGTCGATTCAGCACTATGTGCAAAACGAAATTTCGGATTCAGAAGAAAACGTAGCGCCTTTGCTTACAGGATTGAATATTGATGCCGCCGCCAGATTACTGCAGCATCAGCAAATAAGATTCAGCACAGAAGGGACCGGAACAAATGTGGTTGGTCAATCTCACCGCGCCGGCGATTCTCTTCTGAACGGTGATGTCATCACGCTAACGGTTTCGCCATTTCCGGTTGGGTTAGCCGGGGTGATGGATATAACTGAAGGCGAAGATGATGAAGCCGATGTCCTGCCCGGGCGAATTCCCGAGGTTCGTGGAATGAGCATGCGCGAAGCAGTGCTTACCCTGCGCAGGGCAGGTTATGAGGTTACCCGAAACGGATCGGGAACCGTACACAGCCAGTTTCCGGATGCCGGCGCTGTAATGCAACCCGGCCGTACGGTTTCGGTAAGAGGCCGTGCCCGGTCGATGGAGCAGCTGGTGAGTGAAGGGAGGGTTGGCCGATGAGCATTAAACTATCGAATAACCGCATTGAAACACTCGCAAAGGCTGTTCGGAAAACCGGACAGCTTCTGTCGTTCTACGAAGGGGTGACCGTGGACTCGCGTAAAGTGAAGCCGGGATTCATCTTCGCGGCCGTAAAAGGCTACAAGACCGACGGGCATCTGTACATCGAAAAAGCAGTTGAAAGCGGAGCTGCGCTTATTCTTACCGAACGCCATCCTGAGGAAATCGATGCTGGAAAAGCTGCCGTTATGCAGGTTGAAGACATCCGTGCCACAATTTCCCATCTGGCTTTCGCTTTTGAAGATGATCCACAAAACGGCGTTAAAATCGCCGGAATAACTGGAACAAACGGCAAAACAACTGTGAGCACGCTGGTGCATCAGGTGTTGAGTACGCTGGGTATCAAGGCCGGGCTTATGGGAACCGTGGGCAGGATGATTGGTGATGAAGTGGTCGAAAGCCACCTCACTACGGGCGACCCCGAGCAGATTGCATCAGACATGGCCGAAATGCGAAGCAAAGGATGTTCACATCTGGTGATGGAAGTTTCATCGCATGCGCTCGATCAGAAGCGCACGGAAGCCATCACCTTTAACGTGGGTGCATTCACCAATCTTTCGCACGACCATCTCGACTATCACGGCACGGCCGAAGCTTACAGAGATGCCAAAAAACGACTTTTTGATCAGCTTGATGAGAACGCAGTTGCCGTAATTAATACCGATGAAGCCGATGCCGCCCATCTGGTTAAAGACACCAAAGCGGTTTTATGGAACTACGGTCAGAAGGATGAAAGCATGCGTATTATAAGCAACAATGCTGATGGCTTGGTTATTGAAATTGATGAAGTTCTGATTGAATCTCCGCTCTGCGGTAAATTTAACGCATCGAACGTGGCTGCGGCTTATCTGGTTTGCCGCGCTCTGGGCTGTTCCGCTGAAAATACGGCAGCAGCTCTGGCAAGCGCCAAAGGGGCAAAGGGCCGGCTGGAACGTGTGGAGTTTGAGCAGGAAAATGATGCGTCGAACGAGCTCCCGGCAGTATTTGTGGATTACGCCCACACGCCGGATGCCCTCAAAAACGTGCTCGAAACGCTTCGGAATATGGAGCCCGAAAAAGAGCTGACCGTTGTATTTGGCTGCGGGGGCGACCGTGATAAAAGCAAGCGCCCGGTTATGGGCGAAATTGCATCGCAGCTGGCCGACAAAATTATGATTACCTCCGACAATCCTCGTACCGAAGATCCGGAAGCCATCATAAAAGACATTTTGAAAGGTGTAAAAGGTGATGCAATCGATTCATTAGCCGACCGCCCGGGTGCGATTCGAGCAGCTATCCACGGCGCAGCCGGAAACGGTATGGTGCTGATAGCAGGCAAAGGTCACGAAACCTATCAGGAAGTAATGGGCAAGCGACACCATATGGACGATTTCGAGCTGGCGCAAGCGGCGCTTGTTGCCCGTGCCACACAAACGCAGGGGGAGAACTGATATGCTGTATTGGCTTCTCGACTATCTGCGACAGGAATACATGGTGCCCGGACTTGGTGCATTTAGTTTTATTACCGTTCGCGCGGCTATGGCTGCCGGACTGGCGCTGATTATCAGCATTATTTTTGGCAAGCGTATTATTCGTCTGCTTCAGAAGCTTCAGCTTGGCGAGACCATTCGCGAGGGAATCGGCCTTGAGGCTCATAAAGCCAAGGCGGGTACTCCGAGCATGGGCGGACTCATCATCATTCTTGCCATAGTGGTTCCTTCTGTTTTATGGATGAATCCGGCCAACGTGTACGGCTGGATGATATTATTTGTAGTAATTGCGCTTGGCGCCGTTGGTTTTCTGGATGATTACATCAAAATCATCAAGAAGGACAAAGATGGTCTGATGGGACGCTTTAAGCTTGTCGGACAGATTTCGGTCGGCATCATACTTGGCGTATTTCTGTATTTCTACCCGGATTTCAGCGATTACAACACCATCACAACCATTCCTTTTGTGAAGGATGCCAATCTGAATTACGCTTTCCTGGGCGAGTCGCTGGGCTGGCTGATTTACATTCCTGTGGTTGTTTTCATTATTACAGGTGTAAGCAACGCAGTTAACCTGACCGACGGCCTCGATGGTTTGGCTGCAGGAACTACGGCAATTGCAGGTATGGCGCTCGGGCTTCTGGCTTACGTGTCGGGCCGCGTGGATTACTCCAGCTACCTCGATCTCATTTTTCTGCCGGGCGTTGGCGAACTAACCATTTTTGCAGCTGCACTTGTTGGTGCCTGTTTTGGATTTTTATGGTACAACACTTATCCCGCCCAGGTTTTTATGGGAGACACGGGCTCGCTGGCACTAGGCGGAACCATTGGCGCTTTGGCACTCATGGTTCATAAAGAACTCTTGCTGCCGGTGCTCTGCGGTGTCTTTGTGATGGAGACCTTATCGGTAATCATACAGACGACCTGGTTCAAGTACACCAAGAAAAAGTATGGTGAAGGCCGCCGTGTTTTCCTGATGGCCCCGATTCATCACCATTTTGAAAAGCAGGGCTGGGCCGAACCGAAGATTGTGGTCCGCTTTTGGATTATTGCTGTTATGCTGGCCGTAATTTCTGTAGTAACGCTTAAACTAAGATGAAACGAATTAAAGACCGACATATCGTGATTGTTGGCGGCGCACGCAGCGGTGCTGCTGCTGCCGTACTCCTTGCCTCAAAAGGTGCAAAAACCTTTGTGAGCGACAGCGGTGCGATTGCGCCACAGCAGAAGGAAATGCTGCTGGCTGCCGGTATTGAGTTTGAGGAAAACGGCCATACAGAGCGTGCGAAGAAAGCAGATTTTGTTGTTGTAAGCCCTGGCGTGCCCAACGAGGCGCCGTTGATCAGCTTTTTCGACTACAACGATATTCCGGTTTATGGCGAGCTTGAAGTTGCCTGCTGGTTTAGTAAAAGTAAGATTACTGCCGTTACGGGCAGTAACGGCAAAACGACGACAACTTCGTGGTTGCATCACATGTGGAACCGGGCCGGCAGGGCATCGCTAATGGGGGGCAATATTGGCACGGCAGTTTCAGAACTGGTGCCCGATACGTCGGAACAAGCCGATCTCATCCTGGAAGTAAGCAGTTTTCAGCTCGACCGCATTGCTACTTTTCGTCCATATGTTTCCATGATTCTGAACATCACGCCGGACCACCTCAACCGATACCAGAATAAGTTTGAGAATTACGTGGCATCTAAAATGCGCATTATCAAAAATCAGCAGCCCGGAGATTACATGATTTACAACTATGATGATCCCGTGCTGAAAGAACAGATTGCGGGTATCGGAATTCGTCCGGACGGACCGCAGCTGCTCTCGTTTTCCATGCTGGATGAAGTCTCCAGAGGCGCATTCATCCGTAATGAGGAAATCGTACTTCGGCTCGATGGCAAAGATGAGCCGCTGATGAGTGTGGGTGAAGTAAGCCTGAAGGGTAAACACAACCTGAGTAACTCCCTTGCGGCTGCACTCGCCGGTAGGGTAAATGAAATTTCTAAGGAATCCATACGCGAAAGCCTGATGACGTTCGAAGGCGTAGAGCATCGTCTGGAGCAGGTTCGCGTACTAAACGGGGTTCGTTACATCAACGACAGCAAAGCGACAAACATCAACGCGGTTTGGTACGCGCTGCAGAGCATTAAAACGCCGGTAGTGCTCATTATTGGCGGTCAGGATAAGGGAAACGACTATCGTGAACTTTCCGATCAGATTAAGAAAAAGGTGCACACGGTAATCGCTATTGGCCAGGCCAAAGAAGCTATCCGCGCACAGATTTCCCGCGATGCATTGTACTACGAAGAGGCTGACTCACTTGAGGCAGCCGTGAAACTAAGCTTTAAAAAAGCCAAAAAAGGCGAAACCGTGCTTCTGAGCCCGGCCTGCGCTTCTTTTGATATGTTCGAAAACTACGAGCACCGCGGCAAGGTGTTCAAACAAGCCGTTAACGCGCTTTAGGAACCAACACAATACATGAAATTCACCACACCACATAGCAACTCGTTTATAGTCGATCAGACTTCTGATGAAATCAGAGGGTCGGGATCGGCGAGCGACCGCGTGCTGCTTGCCAGCGTGGTAATGCTGATGATTTTCGGCGTTCTTGCCGTCTATTCATCCATTGCGTATTTCGCTGAGGCGCACAATACTACGGCCACGAGCCTGGTGCTGGGTCATGTGGTAAAACTGGCGATTGCGTTTAGCGTGATGATCATCGTGTCGAAAATTGACTACCATGTGGTAGCTCGCCTCAGTAAGCTCGCGCTGCTGCTCAGCTGGCTGTTTCTCGTCATCGTTTCTCTGTACGGCACCGAGGTATTTGGTGCCCGCCGCTCGCTTTCCGTTGCTGGATTCTCTTTTCAGCCGTCATCGCTGGCTACGGTTGCGCTGCTCATTTATCTGTGCGCTTTCATGATTCGCAAGCGTGATGTAATTACCGATTTCAAAAAGACGTTTATCCCGGCCATGTTCTGGATCGGCACCACGGCCTTCCTGATTGGAATCGAAGATTTTTCTAGCGCCGCGGTTCTGTTGGTTCTGTGTTTTATTATGATGTTTATCGGGCGTATGAGCGTGGTACAGCTCGGCTCGCTTGTGGTTGTAGGTATTATCGGAGGTTTATTCCTGCTTTCGCAATCGCTGGAAAGGCAGTCACGAATAAGTAATTATTTCGATCAGGTTATTAAGATTGAAAGCAGCGAGTTTGTGCTCGGCGCGGGTTATCAGGCGCAGCAGGCTCATATCGCGCTTGCCAAAGGCGGCATATTTGGCGTTGGTATCGGCAAAAGCACGCAGCGCGATTTCCTACCCGCACCATACAACGATTTTATTTTTGCCATCATAGCCGAAGAGTACGGCCTTGTTGGTGCCGGAATTCTGCTGTTTATCTTTGTGCTGATTCTCATCCGCGGTGTGGTTTTCATAGCCCGGCAGGCGCTGGACGAGCTGGGCACGCTCATCGCAATGGCGTGTACACTCACGCTGGTGATGTACGGACTCGTAAACGCGGCCGTTGCCTGCGGACTATTCCCGGTTACGGGACTGCCGATGCCGTTCATTTCGTACGGCGGAACAAGCATGCTGTTTTCTGCTGGCATGGTTGGGATTTTGCTCAACATCTCCAAACAAAAGCGTCAGGAGGTGGATCATGAGTAAAGCAGTGCGTCCATATACATTTTTATTAACCGGCGGCGGAACGGGCGGACACATCTATCCGGCCATCGCCATCGCCGACGCGCTCCGTTCTGTGCAGGGTGATGCCCGCATCGCCTTTGCCGGCTCCAGAGACCGTATCGAATGGAAAGCTGTGCCTAAGGCAGGCTACGATATTCATCCGATCTGGATCAGCGGAATTCAGCGCCGTTTGACGCTTTCTAATTTATTGGTTCCGGTGAAGCTGATTGTGAGCTTAATCCAGAGCTTCTTCATCATACAAAAAATGAAGCCCGATGCGGTAATATGCACCGGTGGCTACGTTTCCGGTCCGGTGGGATGGATGGCTGCAAAACGAAGCGTCCCTGTATTTCTGCAGGAGCAGAACAGCTTTCCGGGGGTAACCACAAGAATGCTCTCCGGTTTTGCCGCACGTGTATTTACGGCTTTTGAACAGGCTGAGCGTCACCTGCCTAAGGCAAAGGGACGTATTTCCCTTCTTGGAAATCCAACCCGCAAAGAAATTGCCCAATCCAATGCGACAAGCGCGCATGCATCATTCGGGCTTCAGCCCGATAAACGCACTGTGCTGATTCTCGGCGGAAGCGGCGGTGCCGCTGCTGTAAACGATGCCGTGCTTCTGAATCTGAATACGCTTCACAGCGAAATGAATCTTCAGCTGATCTGGCAGTGTGGTCCGCGCTACTTGGAAAGCCTTGAAAGCAAAATTGACGCTTCGAACTACAGCGGACTTCACCTTACCAAGTTTATTGACAATATGGCCGAGGCTTATGCAACGGCTGATATTGTAATTACGCGGGCCGGTGCCGGAATCTGCACCGAACTGCTTATTGCTGGGAAGCCGTCCGTGCTGATGCCATCGCCAAACGTGGCGGGGGATCATCAGAGGCAGAACGCAAGCGCGATGGCTGAGGGCAAGGCTGCCATCATTCTGGAAGACAAAGACGCGTCTGAAAAACTTCCGGAGGTGCTTAAGGGTCTGATGGCATCACCCGAAAAATTACAGCAAATGAAGCAGGCCGCGCTTTCCATGGCCAAGCCTGATGCAGCCGCGCAAATAGCAGCTGAAATAACCGACATTCTTGATAACCGCCGTAAATCAAACTGATGACAAAGAAAAAAGACCATATCGCAAAAGTTACCAAAGAGAATATCATGCCTCAGCCGGTGTTTGGAAACACGCGTCAGATTCACATGGTGGGTATCGGTGGCATTGGTATGAGCGGTATGGCCGAGATTCTGCTTCGTAAGGGTTACGCGGTCAGCGGATCAGACGGTTCCCGTTCTGAAACGACCGACAGGCTCGAAGAGCTTGGAGCTACGATTTTTATAGGTCATGAAGCTGGTCAGATTGAAGGCGCGGACGTGGTGGTTTACACAAGCGCGGTTCAGGCTACGGAAAACGTGGAAACGCGTGCTGCACTCGAAAAACGCATTCCGGTAATCAAACGAGCCGAAATGCTGGCTGAGCTGATGCGCATGAAATTCGGTATTGGTATAGCCGGAACGCACGGTAAAACGACCACCACAACCATGACCGGAATGGTAGTGAGAAGAGGTGAGTTCGATCCGACTATTATCGTGGGAGGGCGCGTGCACAGTTTTGATAAAACAAACGCGGTAGTTGGCGGCGGTGACATCATAATCGTGGAAGCCGACGAGTTCGATCGTACTTTCCTTCGTCTTTCGCCCTCAATGGCGGTCATTACGAATATCGATGTGGAGCATCTGGATATTTACTCTGATGTGGAAGACATCAAAACTGCGTTTCTGGAATTTGCCAACAAGGTTCCGTTTTATGGCTCGGTAATTATCTGCCTGGATGATCATAACGTTCGAAGCATTATCCCGGGCATTAAGCGCAGAACCCTTACGTATGGCTTTACGCCACAGGCAAGACTTCGCCCGGTAAATGTGGAATCGAAAGGTATGGAAACCTCTTTTGAAGTGCTTTTCGACGACGAGAGTCTCGGCCGTGTGAGCGTTACTGCCCCTGGTGAGCACAATATTCTAAATGCGCTGGCCTCAATCGGTGTGGGGCTTGAGCTCAACATGAAGTTCGAAGACATCCGCAAGGGACTTGGTGAATATTCTGGCGTATTCAGAAGATTTCAAAAGAAATATGATGATGGTGAGATCATGGTTATCGACGACTATGCCCATCATCCTACGGAGGTGCAGGCTACTATAAGCGCTGCACGAAAGGGGTGGCCGGATAAACGGATCGTGGCCGTTTTTCAGCCTCACCTTTATTCACGCACCCGCGAACTGCATCAGGAATTCGGGCTCTCTTTCTTTGATGCAGACGTGATGGTGGTGACTGATATCTATCCTTCCCGCGAAAAGCCCATCGAAGGCGTAAGCGGAAGGATGGTATCGGCTACGGCGGAAGATTATGGCCACCGCTCGGTGCACTATGTGGAAGATAAGCGCGACGTGCCCGCCTATCTCCGCAATCTGGTAAAACCCGGAGATATTGTAATAACTATGGGAGCCGGCGACATTTATAAATTCGGCGATATGTACGTGCAGTCGATTCGCAGAACCAAGGATAAAGATGCGGGGGGCGGTTCATGAAGCTGATTAAACGCATGTTTGGCGGAGGCGAAAAGCCGTCTCCGAATACTAACGGAAGCATGGGCGTGCCCATCCGGCCGAAACAGCAGGCTGAAACCAAGTCGGCGTACAGAAAACGCGCAGGCGTGAACTTCAGCTCGTGGGTGCCGAATCGCTCGGCAGGTTACCTTTTTGCGGCTCTGCTGCTTATCGGCGGTTCTGTATTCGGCGCCATGTACCTGACCGGAAACGCGAGCATACAGAAGATTTCGGTAAGCGGAAATATGATGACCGACAAAGAGGCCATACTGAGCGCATCACAAATTGAACCCGGTATTCCTGCAGATTCGGTGAGAGCTTTAAGCGTGATAGAAGAAGTTGAGCAGCTGCCGTACGTTCGCAGCGCTGAAGTTCATGTTTCCACGCTTGGTAATATGCATATAGCAGTGCAGGAGCGCGAGCCGGTCGGAATATTGGTACAGGGTGATGCCATGGCTTTGGTTGATGCCTACGGTATTAAAATGCGGATTCCATCACACTATACACCAGATTTACCATTGATTTACGGTTTCAACGTAAATCCGATTGCGGACACGCTTTCATCAGAATCATTTAAAAAAACGGCGACGTTTCTCACCGCCCTGAAGCATCGTGAAGTGGCTATGCTTACGCTCAGCGAAGTAGGCTGGCACAGCGAAGAGGGTGTGATTGCGCTGAGCCGCGAAAACGGAGTGAGGCTTGTTTTCGGTGATGATGACTTTGCCTCCCGTCTGTATAAGTGGGAAGAATTCTACCGCAAGGTTGTGCCTCAAAGAGGTATGGCCGCATTCACGAGCCTGGATTTTCGATTCAGGGATCAGATTGTAGCGAGGGAGTCATGATGATGAATTTGAAAACAAAAGCCGGACAGCCCGAAAAAAATACAACACCTATTAACGTACCCTTACAATGAAAGAAGAGCATATGGAAGATCGCATTGTCGTAGGCCTGGATATAGGCACGACCAAGGTATGTGCGGTTGTCGCATCTATAGACAGCAGCCGCAAAGTGAATATTCTTGGCGTCGGAAAAGCGCCAAGTGAGGGCCTCAACAGGGGCGTAGTCGTTAATATTGATAAAACTGTAAATGCTATCCGTTCGGCCATCGAGCAGGCGCAGCTGGCATCCGGTATTGAGGTTCGCTCGGTAAACGTAGGCATTGCCGGCGACCACATCCGCAGTCTTCGGAGCAAGGGTGTCATCACCATTACGAATAAAGACAGCGAAATTACGGTGAAGGATGTAGAAAGACTGTTGGTCGATTGCCAGCAGATAATGCTTCCGACCGATCAGCAGATCATACACGTAATTCCGCAGGAGTTTATAGTTGATGGTCAGGATGGTATTTCCGATCCGGTTGGAATGAGCGGTATGAGGATGGAAGCCGATGTGCACATCATTACGGGGCTCGTATCCGCGGCAAAGAATATGTATCGCTGCGTAGAGCGTGCCGGTTTTCAGGTTCAGGATGTAATTCTGGAGCCCTTGGCATCATCCTATGCCGTGCTTGAGCCGGAGGAAAAAGAAGCCGGCGTAGTGCTGGTCGATATTGGAGGCGGAACTACTGATGTTGCCATCTTCCAGGACAACACCATTCGCCACACGGCGGTAATCGCTATTGCTGGGCAGAAAGTAACCGACGATATCCGCATTGGGCTGAGCGTACTGGAAGATCAGGCGCACAGATTGAAGCACAATCATGGCCACGCCTTTGCCGATTTAATCGAAGAAGATGAAATAATTACGGTGCCGGGAATTGCGGGCCGGCCGCCGAAGGAAGTTAAAAAGAGCATACTCGCCCAGATTATACAGGCGAGAGTGGAAGAGATTCTGGAAATTGTAGCCATCGAGATAAAACGAAGCGGTTACAGCAATGAGTTAAGCGCAGGCGTTGTGCTTACAGGCGGCGGTTCTCTGGTTGAAGGCATTGTGCCTTTAGCTCAGGAAATTTTAGGTATGGATGCAAAAATAGGACTCCCCACCGGCTTAACCGGTGGTCTCGTAAACGAGGTTAAAAGTCCCATATACAGTACCGGCGTTGGTCTGGTAATGCATGCGCAGGAAAATCAGCAGTCCCAAACCCCACAGGGAAGACTTTCTGAACCCGACGGCGGGGACACAAGCGCAGAAAAATTGATGAAAAAGCTGGCTGAACGTATGAAGAGCTGGTTCAAAGAACTTTAGAAAACACACAGGTAAAATAAATCAACGGTGAACAACATGGCAAAAAGTCTAAATTCAAGATTTAGTTTTGACGAACAGAGCCAGGATAATGCCAAGCTTAAAGTGATTGGCGTTGGAGGTGGCGGAGGTAATGCTATCAACAATATGATAGCAAAAGGCCTCAATAATGTAGAATACATAGCCCTTAACACGGATTCTCAGGCGCTGAAGGAAAACCAGGCGGATTTGAGAGTTCAGGTGGGTAAAGGTCTTACGAGCGGTTTGGGCGCCGGTGCGCGTCCCGAAGTTGGTCGGGAGGCTGTGGAAGAAAATCGCCACGAGATTGAAGAGGCGATCGAAGGCGCCGATATGGTATTCGTTACTGCCGGAATGGGTGGTGGCACGGGTACGGGCGGTGCACCGGTTGTAGCCGGAATCGCCAAAAGAAAAGGAATTCTTACCGTAGGTGTGGTAACCACTCCGTTTAATTGCGAAGGTAAGGTTCGATCCAAGTTTGCACAGGATGGTATCAAAGAGCTCAAGAAGAGTTGTGATACCGTAATCGTAATTCCAAATGAGCGTTTGCTCGACCTCAGCGATGAAAACACTACGCTGGTTGAGGCATTCGAACTCGCTAACGAGGTGTTATACAACGCCACAAGAGGTATTTCGGATCTTATTCTGATGCCGGGTCTTATTAACCTGGATTTTGCCGATGTGCGTACAACCATGCTCGACGGTGGTGCAGCCATTATGGGTTCTGCAACGGCAACCGGTCCCGACCGTGCCGAGAAAGCAGCCCGTGAGGCCATTAATTCCCCGCTGCTCGATGGTGTAAGCATTCGAGGTGCACGCAACGTACTGGTTAACATTTCAGCCGGATCCGATCTGGGAATGCGTGAAACCAACGAAGCGACCAACATCATACAGCAGGAAGCCGGAGATGAAGCGGAAATTATAATGGGTACGGTACTCGATGAGTCCTTTACCGATGAACTTCGCGTAACAGTAATTGCAACCGGATTCGAATTCGAAGAATCCAGTACAGAAACCAAGGTAGCTGCCGCAAGACGCAGACCGCTTGGCGACAAAGAAGGTGATGAAGCCGGAAGAAAACTTCCGAAACCAGGCTTTGGCACAGGCGCAGGCCTGCCGACCATGCCGGGACGCGGACAGCGCTTCAATCCGGGCGTTGGAAACAGCAGCAGCAACAGTGGTGCGAAAGGGCCATTCTGGAAAGGTGAGAAAAATCTCAAAAATCTGGATACACCCGCCATCAGTCGTCGTTCATCAAACGTGAATGACATTAAAGATGAGTCGAAAGGTGAGGAAACTCGCCCGGCGCGTTCATCCGACGGAGAAACCCGTGAGCGGATCGACAAGCGCGACAATGAGCAGCCGGCGTTCCTGAGAAAAATTATGGACTAACTGCCGGTTATCTGAAGATGCCAAATACCGGAATTACGGTGCAGGACAAAGCAGAGCGTGATGGCTCAGGGTATTGTTGTGCCTGTGGTTCCGGAAGTTGTACACCGAACGTTACATGAAGAAGTAGCCGATAAAAGAGAAGAGAACCTGTATATATAACTATTCAGCAAACTCTAAAGACAACAACACGGGGGATTATCTCATGAGAGGTAATCCCTTTGTTTTTTTATGAAACAGATGTAAACATCGAAGAGATTTATTAGATTAAAGATGTAGCAGGTATTAACCCCGGAAAGAAGTGAGTATCATGATTGATCAAAACGTTAAAAAACAAATTCTTGAGCTGCCTGTTAAAGAACGTGCAGAGCTGGCCAGTTTGTTAATCGATAGTCTTCACCCTGAGGATCATTTTGAGACAGAGGAAGAGTGGTCGAATGAGCTGAATGAACGGATTAAGCGGTACGAATCGGGTGCGGGAAAGACAACTTCATGGGATGAGGTTAAAATAAAGGCCCAAAAACGTATAAAGTAAATACGGATTATGGTAGTCAGATTTGAAAATGACGCTGAAGTTGAACTGTATGAAGTTATCGAATACTATAATCAGATAGACACGGCACTGGCTCAAAATTTTCTGGATGAGTTGAATAACTCCGTGGATTTTATCATCAAGTATCCACTAGCTGGACATTCGTATCTGCACAACACGCAAAAAGTTCAGTTAAAGAAATTTCCTTACTCGGTCGTCTATAAGGTTTACGACCAAAAGCGTATTCTCATTTTTGCAATCAAGCATAGTAAAAGAGAGCGAGGATACTGGGTAGAAAGGTTAGAGTGAAGAAATATTACTGTACTTCTAACTAAAAACTCACAATGGCTCCGGATACTGCGTGCTTTGGTAGTAGAGATTTGCCCAGTAGATGATGATGGCACCCAGCCAGAATCCGGCAATTACGTCCGATGGGTAGTGTTCGGTTAGCAGAACGCGACCGGCGATAATAGCTAAAGCCAAGGCACCAATCAGCCAGCGTCCCTGCAGGTTCCGGTATATAGCGAAGAGAACTCCTGAGGCTGCGGTAACCCCTGTCGCATGGCCTGACGGCATGGAGTGGTAGAGTCGCTCGGTCTGGAAGCCGAAGAAACCTCCCGTCCCTTCATAGAGTAATAAATCCGGACGTGCCCGACCAAAAGATAGCTTCAAAAGAAGCGTGAATACCAATGCTACAATTATCCCGCAAAGCAGAATAAACAATTTGTCTTCGTAAAAGGGCGGAGTTTCATCTTCATCATGCTGTCCGTTCAGGTTCTGTTGTTGGCGAAGTTCCGTAAACCGGTACGCAAGGGCCAGAATGGTGATGACGGCTATCGAGTAGGGATTGATATACATCGCCAATAGCTCAAGGGCCTGCATAATGTACGTATTTGGCAATGCGTTTGCCTGCAGGATGATGACTTCATCAAAATGAAGCACGCTGGCGATGATTAGAATCAGGCAGATGAAGCTGAGCATCACGCTGTTGCGAATGGTTTTGTACACAGGATGACGATCGGCAGAACGATTCATAAAGACGGCTAAGAAAAATTAGTTAATCGGGGATGATGAAAACGAAAAGCCCCGCAGGCGAAACCTGCAGGGCTCAAATATTAATAGCTAAATAAAAATAGGGTTATTCAGCCGGCCGGCAAAATCTTAGCCGAAGTTCCCTTTTACGCCGCGACCGAGGCAGGCATACATGCAGGTGCCGCATTATTTCTTAAATAGTTCAAATCAGAATAGATTAAGACATCATGTGGACTCGAGGGTATTAATTCCTCATGACTTTGATTCTAATCTTCTTATCTCCTCTATTCGCAATTTGTTTTCGGGTAGATAGTTACGAGCCACATCCCATATAATTTCATAATCAACCCCAAAATACTCATGAATTACTTTGTTTCTCAGCAGGTACATCTCAGCCCAAGGCACATCAGTATATTTAATCGTGATTTCATCAGGTAATTTCTTGGCAGCTTCACCAATAATTTCAAAATTCCTGACAACAGCATCTATTGTTTTATGATCTTCGCAAAAACTATCTAAAGTATGATCAGCGATATATTCAGAAATTCTTGACATGGACAGAATCAAGTCATCTAAATACATTTCAAATGATCTGGCTGACTTCTTCACCTGTTTAAACGTATTCGACTTGATTTAAAATTTTTTCTTTTATCTGATGCTTTAAAGCATTCTTTGTTACCAGGTCAATTTTCTTATTAAAAATGCTCTCTAAATATATTTGAAGGGAAAAAAACTTCCATCCGATTGGTTTTTCCAGCTCTACAAAAATATCAATATCGCTATCATTAGAAAAACTCTCATCTGAATAGGAACCAAACAAACCAATGCTTTTCACAGAGTATTCTCTGTAAAGTATCGGTTTTAGCTCTTTTAGCTTATCTATTATGATTCTTTTTGATAACATATAATAAAAATACAGCTTTCTTCGCAAAATAAATAAGCTAGCCAGCAGGAGATATCAGCCGAAATTCCACTTCACACCACGACCGATTTCCGGATCGGGGTATTCCCAGGTAACTGCACCTTTGTCGCAAGCATACATACAGGTGCCGCATTCGATGCAGTCTTCGAACTGAAAATGGACTTTGCCTACTTCATCTAGTGTATAACAGTTGGCCGGACAAACGCGCGTGGTCGCTTTATGATCGCATCCGGTGTTACAAATATCGGTGTCTACGAGTATATGGGGTTTAGCCTCGGTTTTTCCCTGGTTCTGATAATTAACCATACCGAGTCTTTCAGCTATGCTGAGTTTTTTCATAATGAACGTGCTCCTTTAATTCCTAATTTCAGTAATTCCCAGTAGCTTGAATGTTTCTTAACGGACTTGCTGAGCATTTCGCGTGTTTTCGGCGTTGGCTCATTTTTGATGGAGAAGAACTGCTTCCCGAAATCACAAACAAGACCAGGCACAGATTCAAACATTTGTTTGCTGTGCAGAAACTCGACGGCTCCCTGGAAATTTCTCATGTCCTGCAGAACAAAGCTTTTTTCGAGCTTGTCTCTGTAGGCTTTTAGTTTTGTTTTGCTGAAGTCGCCTGCCTCGCGGGCCTCAACGATCGTTTCGGCTGCAAGTACACCGGAGTGCATGGCGTAATCCATTCCCTGAATGGCTTTGCCGGAGTTCATCAGCAGATTGGCAGCCTCGCCGGCTACAAGTACGCCGTCGCTGTAGATTTCCTTCGGCATTACCTTCATGTCGCCGGTGGAAACCGCGTGGGCGGAGTATTCAACAACTTCGCCACCGCGCAGCGTATCAGCTACAACGGGATGAGCTTTAAACTCATTCAGAATATCATACGGTTTTTTGCCGGAATCACGCAGGCTTATCATCCCAAGCACAAGGCCAAATGAAACGGAGTCTTTGTTAGTGTACAAAAATCCGCCGCCTTCCACGCCCTGTGTGGCGGTTCCGATAAACTCGTTGCTCATACCGCTGTTGCCGTTCAGCTGAAAGCGGTCTTCGAGCACCTTCTGATCGTATTTAATGATTTCCTTTACCCCGATTGCAAGGGTATCGGCAGGTACGTAATCATCCTGTAAACCAACCTGACGCGTAAGCAGGTTATTTACTCCCTCGGAAATAATTACTGAATCGGCATAGAACTTTTCTTCGCCGGCACGAATACCAACGGCCCGGCCGTCTTCCATCAAGACTTCTTCTACGAGGATGTTTGGCGCCATGAAAGATTCATCAGGGTGCTCGCTTGCCTCGATAGCTTCCTGCACTTTTTCGGCCAGCCAGTTGTCGAACTTGGCCCGGAGTACAATTACTCCCTTGTAGGGCTTGTCATCAAAACTGCTGGATTTGAAGTCGATAGAGAACGAGGAATCATCATCCATGAAACTCAGGCGGCGATGGTTAATGAAGCGTTCAAAGCCGGCGTCTTCTTCTTCCCAGTAGTTGGGAACCAGTTTCGAAAGGCCTTCACCCCACAAAACACCGCCGGATACGTTCTTTGCTCCGCTGAATTCACCGCGCTCGATGAGCAGAAACTTCATGTTATTTTTAGCGAGCGTAAGGGCGGCGCTCAGGCCTGCAATGCCGCCGCCTATTACGATACAGTCGAATTTATCTTCCATTCAGATCAGCCTGCTTTAACTTGTTTAATTTGTTCTGTGAGCAACGGCAGAATCTTGAAAAGATCTCCAACAAGACCATAGGTCGCGTATTGGAAAATCGGCGCGTCCGGATCTTTGTTAATGGCTACAATTACTTTTGAGTTGGCCATGCCGGCGACGTGCTGAATGGCACCGGAAATTCCGACGGCAAAATACAGCTGAGGCGAAACCACTTTGCCTGTCTGACCAATCTGCAGCGTTGCAGGAAACAGACCCGATTCGGTAACCGCCCGGGATGCACCAACGGCAGCGCCCAGAGAGTTTGCTAAATCTTCAATAAGCTTGCGGCCTTCCTCATCTTTGATTCCACGTCCGGCTGCAACCACAACTTCAGCTTCGGAGAGGTCAACTTTGTCGCCTGCGCTGGAAATCACTTCCTTTAGCACGCTTTTAAGGCCGGCTTCATCGAAATCGAATGCAACTTCTTCCACTTCGGCAGTTCCTGGCTTCTCGGCCGTATCGTAGGAGCCGGAGCGAACGGATACGAATACCAGATCGCTGGAACTCGAGGTCTTGCTGAGTACCTTGGCAGCCATTACGGGTCGCTCGGCATCAACGCTGTTGCCGTTAAGGGTGAAGGATGCTACATCGGGAATGGCCGCTGCGTTATGGCGGGCTGCAAGAGCGCCCATAACTTCTTTAGTGGACTCTGTGGAAGCAAATGCTACAAGGCGGGGCGAAGACTTCTCAACCAGCAGGCTGAAAGCGTCGATTACCGGACTGCTCAGGTGGTTGCTGAAAATCGGATGCTTAAGGTTATAAATTTTGTCTGGACCGTAAGTATTGAGCGCATCAGTATAACGCGACGGGTCAATGTCCAGAACGGCTGCTTCCAGTCCGAGCCCGTTATCGTCTGCCAGTTTACGGCAGTAGCTTAAAACTTCGAGTGAAGAACGTTTGATTTTGCCATCGGCGGTGGCAACGTGAACTAATATTTTTGACATAAGTCTTTTGGAATAATCTTTAATAAAATTCAGTGAATTGGCGTATAGCCCTGATTAAAGAACCTTGGCTTCGTTTTCGAGCAGATTCATCAGGTTGGAAACCATTTCGTCGGCTTCACCTTCGAATTTTTTGCCTGGCTCACGTCCGGGAACTTCCTTAAAGCCCTTACGTTCGGTTTTCGAATCTGAGTTCAGGGCTGAAGCTTCAATACCAAGATCAGCAGGAGTTACGGTTTCTACAGTTTTGCGCTTGCTCTGCATAATGCCTTTGAGACTCGGGATGCGCGGATCGTTCATATCGTTGGAGCAGGTTATGAGGCAGGGTGATTTTAACTCAACCATTTCCTGCCCACTGTCGCCCTGACGCTTAACGATAAATGAATCGTTTTCGAACTGAAGCCCAACTGCGTTTGCAGCAAACGGAAGCTCCAGGTTCCAGGCAAGCATACTACCGGTTAAACCGGCATCTGTATCCTGGCTCTGCTTTCCTGTAAGGATTGCATCGAAGCTGGCTTTTTTGTGCCACGCGGCCAGTATTTCTGCAAAAGCTGATGAATCCAGCCCGGAGATGTCTTCAATTAAGATATGCACACCGGAAGCAGCGCCCATGGCAAGTGCCTTGCGAATGGTTTCCTTTGCCTTCTCGGGGCCAACCAGAACAACCTGAACTTCGCCGCCGTGCTTTTCTGTAAGCACCAGGGCTTCTTCGACGGCAGATGCGGAATAAGCATCCAATACCATACGATCGGTATCCTGAGACAGCGTTCCTTCTTTAATACTTATAGGCGCCGAAACATCCGGAACCTGTTTAATACATACACTTAAATTCATAGTCTGATATTCGGTTTAATAATTTATTGTGGAACCGCTTTTCTGATGATGGAACCAATATAATAAAAATGATGCAGAGTTCTGTGAACAGCTGGTGCACGAAGTTATAGGTTTGAGGCTGTATTCTCAAGTAAAATTACACCGTTAACCGGCATATCGTTCAGGGTGATGGCGTTCGGGCACGGATCAAGCTCTTAAAATTTCAAATAGCAATTATGCAGATCCTGTATCCTGAAATGATTCCGAGAAGGAATTTTAAGTTTTGAGTTTTAAGTTTTGAATACGTGTCGATTTCTCAACCCGCTTTTTCAGTAAATAGCTCAGGAATGGCACACACTTGCTACAAGTGTTTCGGAGAATTTGTGCTGAGAAACAGCCATTTAACACCTGCCTGCTGCAGGCAAGCTCAAAACTTAAAATTAGAAGAGGCCCGCATTCCAAACACGGGCCTCTTTGATGTATCAGTTAGAAGCGCTGGCTTCGGTTTGCTTTTTGGCAGCACCGTTGGTAGCCGGCATATCGTTGCCCCTTGGTGTGAACGCCTGAATACCTGTGATGTCACGACCCAGAATGAGGCCATGGATATCGTAGGTTCCCTCGTAGGTATTTACCGACTCCAGGTTTACCATGTGATGGATAACGCGGTATTCTCCGGTGATGCCGTTACCGCCGAGCATGTCGCGGGCTACGCGGGCGATATCCAGAGCCTTCCCGCAGTTGTTGCGCTTGGCAAGTGAGGTCATTGAAGGGTGATCTTTTCCATCATCCTTTAAATTCCCAAGTCGCCACGCGAGCAGCTGCATCTGCGTGATGTCCGTAAGCATGTTGGCCAGTTTTGTCTGTATCAGCTGGTTTGCACCCAATGGATAGCCAAACTGCTTACGCTCCATTACGTACTGACGCGCTCTGTGGTAGCAGTTCTCTGCTGCTCCAATGGTTCCCCAGGCGATGCCGTAGCGTGCGCTGTTGAGGCATGTGAACGGACCTTTTAGTCCGCGTACTTCCGGGAAGGCGTTTGCATCGGGTACGAACACATCTTCGAAAATAAGCTCTCCTGTATGCGAAGCCCGCAGCGACATTTTGTTGTGGGTGGTTGGCGCTGAAAAGCCATCGTAATCTTTTTCAACTACAAAGCCCATAATTTTACCATCGTCGCTTCCGGCGTTTTTGGCTTTTGCCCAGACAATGGCGATATCCGCAATCGGGGAGTTGGTAATCCACATCTTGGCGCCGTTAAGCACCCATCCGCCGTTTGTTTTGGTGGCGGTGGTTACCATCGATCCGGGATCCGAACCATGGTCCGGTTCGGTGAGGCCGAAGCAGCCAATTAGTTCAGCAGTAGCGAGTTTTGGCAAGTATTTACGCTTTTGCTCCTCGGTTCCGAAAACGTTTATGGGGTGCATCACCAGAGAAGACTGCACGGAAAGAAAAGAGCGGTATGATGAGTCCACGCGCTCGATTTCGCGGGCAATGAGTCCGTAGGCGGTGTAGCTTGCGCCAATGCCGCCGTACTCTTCGGGAATAACTGCGCCGAGGAGATTAAGGTCGGCCATTTCTTTCGGGATGGCCGGATCAAAAATCTCATCCTGATTGCCTTCGCAGGCGCGGGGCTCGAGTTTGCTTTGGGCATAGTCGCGGGCCGTCTCCATAATCATGCGGTCGTCTTCGTTTAGCATAGACTCGAAGAGGTAGGCGTCGTCGGTATTAAAACTGTTCTTTGCCATAATAAAAAATTGTTGATTGAAGCTGAGATGTTGTAGAGAAACCAGCTTTCAGAGGTTTAAATTCAATAGTAAAATCGGCGTTTAATATCTTGTGGGTTTGTATCCTTACCCTTACAGTCGAATGTTAGCCAGAGCTGCCGGAAACAGGCCGGAGAGCCTGATTCGTAACAGAAACTGCTTTTCATAAAGTACTAAAAAACCGATGAAAAGCACAGATAATTAAAGCAACAAAGGCTGATGATATAGTATCATCAGCCCTTGAAATTCTGCGGTTTAGCGTGTGCTGACAGCCGTTTATTTTATAAGCTGACGCGCCAGAACCATACGCTGTATTTCGCTGGTACCTTCGCCAATCTCAAGAAGTTTGGCATCGCGAAGAAATCTTTCCACGTGGTATTCTTTAGTATAGCCATAGCCACCATGGATTTGGATGGAGTCAAGGCAGGCCTTTGTACACATTTCGGATGAAAACAATTTGGCCATCGAGGCTTCTTTGGTATACGGGCGACCGCTGTCCTTAAGCCAGGCTGCGCGCTGTACCAGCAGGCGACCAGCATCGATATTAACGCCCATATCCACAATTTTCCACTGTATAGCCTGGTTATGGCCAATCGGGCGGCCGAACTGAGAACGCTCAAGCGAATATTTTTTTGCCTCTTCGTAAGCTCCACGAGCAACACCTACGGCGATAGAGCCAATACCGATGCGTCCGCCGTCAAGAATTTTCATGGTGTCGATAAATCCGTTGCCGAGTTCGCCTAGCTGATTTTCGGCCGGGACCACTACGTCTTCCATATAAATTTCGCAGGTGTCGGAAGAGTTCATTCCCAGTTTTTTGAGCTTTGGTCCGTGGCTGAAACCTTTCATTCCTTCTTCAAGGATGAAGGCTGTTACTCCCTTTGCACCTTTCTCGCGGTCGGTAACAGCGAGCACAACAAAAATGCCGCCTACAGATCCCTGGGTTATAAATATTTTAGCTCCGTTAAGAACCCAGTCGTCGCCTTTACGAACGGCGGTGGTTTTCATATTGGAAGCGTCACTGCCAGACCCCGGCTCGGTGAGCGCCCATGCGCCCAGCTTTGTTCCAGTTGTAAGCTGTGTGAGGTACTTCATTTTCTGATCTTCGTTTCCAGCAAGGGCTATATGAGCCGAGCAGAGCGAAGTGTGTGAAGCCACTGTAAGCGCCAATGAGGCATCCCAGCGGGCGATTTCTTCGAGAACGATGGCAAAACTGACGGTATCAAATCCTGCGCCGCCATACTTTTCGTCGTGATAAATGCCGAGCATGTTCATTTCGGCGAGTTCATTTACTATATCGTGGGGGAATTCACAGGACTCGTCGCGCTCCATTACGGTTGGGGCCACGCGTTGTTCTACAAAATCGCGAATACTTTCTTTAATAAGCTGCTGGTCCTGGCTGAGGTCGAATCCCAGGCTTGGTGGGGCTAATGTATCTATACTCATGGTAAGTCTTTTGGAAATAAATAGTTGATGTTTGGAATCGCTTTTCTGTGCAAATATAAGCACTTAGCACTTATTTTCTATGCCTGCTTACAAGCATTAATATCTTTACTGATCATTCGTGATTTCCGGTCGTATAAAAGCCGGCCGAAAGTTATCTTACCGCGAACAACGACCGCATCACACTAAACTGCAATTTGTTATGGCTCAGATTTATATTCAGATGAACGACGGGAACCCGTCACGAAAATTTACAAATGGTCTTATTGCTCTGGTTACGGGTGTACTTACGCTTATAATGCCGGAAATGCTTACTATTATTATAGCAGCTTATCTAATATCCAACGGCATTGTTTATTTCTTCTACCGTTCTGCTATAGTAATTGGGGCTGCCTCGGTTGTGGCCGGACTTTTTATCTTCGCGTTCCCTAATCTTATACCTTACGCTTTTGCCTTCTTTCTGCTCATTTTGTCCTTCGGGGCCATTATGTCGGGTGGACTTTCAATTCTTGGTATCATGTCGTTTATTTTTGCCCTCATTATTCTGGGTACACCGGAATTTGTGAATTACGTAATTGCGGCTTTTCTGACTTTTTACGGGGTTTTTTCGCTTATGAGCTGGAAGCAAATGAAGAATCAGGGCGGAAGCGGGACTTCCCTGCAGTAGATCGCGGCAATTTTAAGAGATCTGATTTAAACAAAGAAGCCTTCAGGTTGTTCCTGAAGGCTTTCTTTACTTAAATGATTATGAACAGCTGAGGTTTACTTTCCGGAACCCGGCCGGTCTGCAATCAGAATGTCATCATGCTCCTGATGCAGCTTCGATACGCGAAACTTCTTACCACCCGCTGCTTCGCTTACGTTGATGATGTGATCACCAATTTTCTCGAGGCGATTGAGGTAATCCAGATAGATAATACCTACACGCACAGAGTAGGTGCCAAGTTCAAGTCTGGCGTAATGGGCTTCGCGCAGCCTGTCGCGCACATCGTTTATGTGATTTTCGGCTTTGATGGCGGCATCCAGATCTACCTCATGCGTGTGAGCAAGGATATTGTCTTTCATAATGATGATGGCATCATGCACGGCATCAAGCATCTCACGAAGCTCTTCCAACGCCTCAGCGGGGAGGAGCTCATCGGCATCCATGGCTCTTTCGTACGTTTTTGACATTTGGTAGTAAATGTCACCGATACGCTCCAGATCATTGATAATGCTTTGCATGTTCCGGATTTTACGGATAGAATGCGATGAAACGTTGGTGTTCTCTGAAATTTGCACCAGATACTCGGCAATTTCGACTTCAAGCTGATCGGTAATATCCTCACGCTTTTCAAGCTTTTTAAGGAATTTCCGCCTCTTTTCATGCTTCTTGTAAAGGAGGCCGGTGAAGCCGTAATGCATTTTCTCGATCATCTTTGCAAACAGGCTGATTTCCTTTTTAGCCTGCTCTATAGAAAGCTCGGATGAGGACATCAGGCCGATGTTGATATACTTGAGCTCGAAGCGGTCGTCGCTGCCGCCTTTGTCGGGCTGTATGCGCTCCACAAGGCGGATGAGCATAGGCACGAAGGCAAACAGAAACACTACGTTTAAAATATTGAAACTGGTATGGAAGAGCGATAAGGCAAGCGTTGCATTGGGGCGCGCGGCTGGATCGTCGGAAAAGATAGACAGAGAGTCCGGGCTGAACCACTGCATAACGGCATCTATACCGTTCAGGAAGGGATATATAACAATGAGCATCCAGAGTACCCCCGCCACGTTGAAAAAGAAGTGGAATCGCGCAGCCCGTTTGGCGTGTACGTTACCAATTAAGGCAGCAATATTGGCCGTAACGGTAGTACCAATATTTTCCCCCAGAATCATGGCTGCAGCAATTGGAAAGTTAATCCAGCCCTGGAAAAGCATAACAAGGGTGATGGCAGTTGCGGCAGAAGACGACTGGGTTAGCAGAGTAAGCACCGTACCTACGAGTACAAACAACAGCAGCGACATGTAGCCCATATCGGTGAAGCTGTCCAGATAAGCAAAGATTTCCGGGTTTTCATCAATATTCGGAACCCCGTCTTTAATAAATTCCAGACCGATAAAGAGGATGCCAAAGCCGATCATGGCTTCAGCAATATTGCGCAGCTTCAGGTTGCTTACGAATAAAAAAGGAAAGAAAATCCCGATGAGACTTATTGCGATGGGCGTAATCTGAAACTTGAAACCAAAGACAGCAACCATCCATGCGGTAATTGTAGTACCGATGTTGGCGCCCATAATTACCCCTGTAGATTCTACAAAGGTGAGCAGACCAGCGTTTACAAAACTTACTACCATTACGGTAGTGGTGGTGGAAGACTGGGTGATGGCGGTTGTGCCAAATCCGGTTAAGATGCCTGTAAACCGGTTGCGGGTCATACCTTTAAGAATAGATCTAAGCTTACTTCCCGCTACTTTCTGCAGGCCGTCGCTAAATACTTTCATTCCAAAAATGAAGATGCCAAGTGCACCAACGAGCTGCAGAAAATCAAAAAATGAGTATGACATATAAAATGTAAAGACGCCGGTTTAGTTTGTATATCATCGAGCTACTGCTTTGTTAAGCAATAGTTATGAGGTTCAATCAAACGACCCAAAAATATCAAAAAAAAATGAGAGTATCGGGCTAAGTCTGCACGACACTTTCCGAATTAACATTCAGGTAACATGGGGCTACTTTAAAGTTTGCAATGCACTTTAAAAAAGTCCGTAAACAAGCCGTGCAGCAACGGCCAGAGCCATGAGTGCAAATATGGTTTCAGCCTGTCTGCGGGAAATCACGGACGACAGATATACGCCCAGATTTGCGCCAATCAGCGCTCCGAGAATCAGGGGTGTGGCGGTGCCGAAATCTACATAACCGATAGAAAAGCTGGTAAGGGCGGTTTCAACCGGAGTGGAAAAGGCAAACTGTGCCCACCCGAAAAAGGAAATCAATACGATGGAAGCCGAGGAAATGCTGATAGTTTTCATATACGGCAGTTTCAGGACCATGAGCATGATTGGCACCATTACTATCCCACCTCCTACGCCGGCAATCGTAGCTACGAGCCCGCCGAGGGCGCCAATCAGCAGGGCATGGTGGAAGCGAATGACGGGGATATCCGATGGCTCTGCTTTATCAGCCGGAGGGGCGGGCTTTGCGCGAAGAAACCGGAAACCGGTGTACACGAGCAGCAGTGAAAAAAGGATGATGAATTCCGTTTCGCTGTACCAGCCGGAGGTCACAATGGCTTTGCCGGAAAGGGTTCCGATTAGACCGCAGCTGCCTACCATCAAAGATTCTTTGATGAACAGGTTCTTCATCACCAGATGCTTGCGAATACTGCTTACCGAGGCCGCAAATGTACACAGCAGCGAGGTGGCGATAATCCAGGGAACCGGGTTCTCAAAACTTCCGGCATACAGAAAAATAAGGACGGGCGTAAAAATGAGTCCGCCGCCAACGCCCAGAAGGCCGGCCAGCGCACCGCCAAGAATGCCGATAAGTAATAGTATGATGTAGATCAAAAGCAGAAAATCGAATAAAAACTAAAACAGCCCTGGTGAGGAGTGTCCGGTAATTTCTCAAAATAATGAAAGGTAAGAGATTTTTGAGAGCTGATTGTTGATCTTCGAATAGGAAGGGAAGCAAAGGAGCGCGGATTTTGTCGTCGATTTACGCAGAAGAAAGGATGGTCGCAGGTCAAAAGTCGAAAGTCAAAGGTCTCTATGGATTCTTGCATTTGAGATGGAAAGCTTGTTTACCATTCACTGATCACAAAGCAAAAAAAGGGAACCCAATCAACGATCGGATTCCCTTTTTTAATGTTTTCAGCTAAAGCGACGATTATGCTGTCGCTGTAGCATGTTACTGAATAATGTTACTTAACAAGCATCATTTTGTTGGTAGCAGTGAATGCACCAGCAGTCAGACGGTAGAGGTAGATACCGCTTGAAAGGTTGGTAGCATCGAAAGATACGTTGTGCGAACCGGCAGCCATGGCGCCGTTTGCAATCGTAGCTACGCGCTGCCCCTGCATGTTGTACACTTCCAGAGCAACGTTGGAAGCTTCAGGCAGAGTAAAGCTGATGTTTGTAGTAGGGTTGAACGGGTTCGGGTAGTTTTGCTCAAGAGCAAATCCTTTAACCGTTTCTGTTGGCTCTGTGCTTACCGGTGGCTCCATAACGTTGAATGTAACTTCCCATACGTTTTCGGCTTGCAGAGTATTTTCACCAGCAGAAGCGATAACGGTCCACTCAATAGTTACAGAAGAGCCCGGCACGATACCTAGGTCAACAAGTACATCATAAACGATACCTGTTGTAAGGGTTAGTGATGTTCCTGTTCCGTCGTTATCAGATGGAAGAGAAAGCAACGGATCTGCGAAGCCTTCGCCCGGGAGGTTAGCAACCCAAACGTAGGATTCAGCATTTTCAGATACTTCCCACTCGATAACTACAGGGTCGTTTCCGTCTGCTTCGACAGCAACTTCAGCACCATTGGCCGGAGATATAAGGGCAAAGTCGCCAAGTTCTACATCACTTTCGAATACATTACGCGCATATGCACGTGTGATGTATGCTGCGCCAGTTAATATTTCTCCATTACTTAATTCTATATTATGGAAATCTATCAGTTCGGCACCATCAGGACTTACGAAATGGGTATTCGCAGGTGCTGGTCCAGGTCCGGGAGGATCGTTTGGTTTAGTGAAAACAGGTCTTGACTGCACAGCATCTGATTCAACAACCATCCAGAGGATTTGGCCTCCGGCAATTGGTACTTCTTGGTCTAGCTGAAAGGTTTCGATAATAACAGAACCAGCAGGGGTTTCGATACCGTCTGCGAATACTGTGGCAACGAGTTCATTATCTGAGGGTGTTTCTTGAGTTCCAACATAGAAGTTGAATTCAAAATCAACAAAATCTCCCGCTGTAAAAAAGTAAAACAGGAAATCTGAGAATACGAATCCTTCTTCTGGTATATCATAACGTAGTATCTGCTGTAGATTTCCTGCAAAAGATACTGCCCGTAGAGGGCTTGGAGAATCATAATACGATAACGAGTCTATGAACTCACCATCCTGAAAAAGCGATGTGTCATAAATTGTCAGGTTATCATGCAGTATCAAGTCTTGGGAATGCGCGTTTGCAGCAAATAAAAACACAAGTAAGAAACCTGTGAAATAAGAGAGTAGCTTATTTGATTTCATTGTAGGTAGGTAGGTAAGTTAGTTGTTGGTAAGATCCCACTTGAGTGAGATTTTGTATATTAATTAATAGATAATTAATAATGAAAAACTATTTTTATGAGATTTAATAAGATAAGTCGTTGATTTAAATAGACCCATCCTGAAATCTGATATCAAGGCGCTTGTTGGCAGAGAATAGTTGGTGTGATTTTATGGCAATTCCGCCGTACGTGTTATTATGTAAATACAAGGTTGGGTACCATGATGCTGGTGCTTAGAACAGGGTGTCTGTTTCGTGTTCTGTGTTGAAATAGAGTTAACAAAAAAAGGCAACCAAAGCCGAAGCCCTGGTTGCCTTTTGGAAATCTGATTATCGCGTTGTTAAATTATAGCATATGCCAAAATTGAGCGATAGAGATCAATAAACGTGTTTTACTTCACCAGCATCATTTTGTTGGTAGCAGTAAATGAGCCTGCGGTCAGGCGGTAAAGATAGATACCACTTGAGAGGTTAGCTGCATCGAAAGATACGTTGTGCGAACCGGCAGCCATGGTGCCGTTAGCGATAGTTGCTACGCGCTGACCCTGCATGTTGTACACTTCCAGAGAAACCTCAGAAGCTTCGGGCAGAGTGAAGCTGATGTTAGTCGTAGGGTTGAACGGGTTCGGATAGTTTTGCTCAAGAGCAAAGCCTTCTACGTTTTCGGTTGGATCTACGCTTACAGGCCCATCTTCAAGGAAGAAGGTAACTTCCCATACGTCTTCAGCCTGGAGGGTGTTTTCGCCGGCTTCAGCCATAACGGTCCACTCAATAGTCACCTCTTCGCCGGGTTCGATTCCCAGGTCAAGAAGTACATCATAAATTATACCGGTGGTAAGTGTAAGTGAAGTGCCTGTTCCGTCGTTATCAGCTGGCAATGAAAGCAGCGGATCGTCGAATCCCACGCCCGGGAGGTTAGCTACCCAGGTATACGACTCAGCGTTATCAGATACTTCCCACTCAATAACAACAGGATCGTCTCCCCCTTCAGTAACAGTTACTTCAGCGCCATTTGCAGGAGAAAGCAGGGCGAAATCACCGAGGTCAGGATCTCCGAATTCGCCTGGAATTCCTTCAATAAACATCGAAAGACCTGCAAATCCCGGAGGGGTTAACCAGTCAATTCCAATTTGAGAAAAGGGCACCCATGCAGACCCGATATCGAATATATTGTCAGGATCAGAAAGGTTTGGTTCTCCGCCAACGAGAGAAGCAGATCTGGCCCAGTTCCAGCGGGTAGAGTTCCCTTCCTCGTCAGACAAATCATGTATTGGTGCAGCAATTATCCAATAGCGTACACCGCCTTCGAGCGCAAAAGAATTATCAGTAGCTTCAAGATCCAATGTTAATAGTTGAATAGTACTTCCGGATTCCTGAACTATTTGGAGTGCATCGTCGCTAGCATCGATTTCTATAGAAACAAGTGCTTCATCTTCTCTAGGAATGCCAACAGGGGCACCGCCGGTATTTTCCAGAACATACACTCTCATTCCAAGCAGTATATCTTCAAGCGGTTGAAAAGCTTCTCCACCCTGGAAACCCTGGAAAGATAAGTTTGTGATGAGAGCACTTTCGTCGAGTTCAAAGTCATCTGCTGAATAAGCTCTGTTATCAGTTTGAGCAAAATAGCCGGATACAATTCCGTTTATATTTCCTTCGCCATCAACATAGATTTCCTGCTCAACTAACATTTGAGACTGTTGCAAATCACTCTGAGGGGTAAAGCTGCTGCTCAGGTTATTAGCCGATGTCTGATCAGTTAGATTGATATTCTGAGCAAAGACCGTGGATGAACCCAGCGGCATTGCTGAAGCCATCTACAGGGCTTTGCCTGAATGGTATAACTTTTTCATAGTAGATAAAATTAGATTAGTTGTGATAATTTTTGTCCGTATTTATATTTATACGGTACAACAATATAATTTTCCGCTATGGGCCAACGAAATAAGAGGGTTTTAAACGTTGTAAAGCTATAAAAACGTCCTAAATATAAATAAAAACAAGCTTATACTTGTCTATCCTAACAGTATCTTCTTGGTTATATACATAACCGAAAGCAAGAACATTGCCGCAAGGGCTGCATAGGCGAATGAGCGGAAAAGTGTGGCCTCATCTTTATTTACAGGCGATTTTAGTCTTTCTTCAGCACTTAGCACTCCCCAACCCGGGCCGCCGGGTTGTACAAGCCGGTAAAACGTTTTAAGCACGGATAATTCAGTCGGTTTCGTCATGTATGTAACGCTAATCCATACTACCGAAGTAAAGGCCGTAGTGAAAAACAGCGTATCTGCCAGACCGTCTATTCCGATGACGTTGGCGATAATTACCCCAACGGCCGCGCCGCTCATGGCCGCGATTTCACTCCAGGCGTTTATGCGCCACCAGAACCAGCGCAGCAGGTAAACAGGACCTGTGCCGGCACCCAGGGCCAGAATGGCCTCCCAGCCGTCTTTCACGTTGTCGAAGAACCAGGATACCAGAATGGCGAAGCCCATAATCACCAGCGTGGCGATGCGGGAAATCCACACATAGTGCTTGCCGGCCGTTTCCTCATCTTTAAACTCAGTTTCCGGCTTGATGAAGCGTTTGTACACATCATTCACCACGTAGGAGGCACCCCAGTTGAGGTGAGTGGAAACCGTGGAGATAAACGCGGACAGGAAAGCGACCACCAGCAGTCCAAACAGACCGGGCGGGAGAAGTTCTAGCATCAGCATAGGGTAGCCGAGCTCTTTGTCGGTGAGGTTGGGATACATCACCAGACTTACGAGCGCTACCAAAATCCAGGGCCATGGTCTGAGCGCGAAGTGCATCACATAAAAGAACAGCGTGCCGCCAACCGCGTGCTTTTCGTTTTTGGCAGAGAACATCCGCTGGGCAACATAACCGCCCCCGCCGGGCTCCATGCCGGGATACCAGCTCGACCACCACATCATACCGACCCAGACCAGAAAGGTGGTCATCATAAGCTCGGGATTGTCCACGGGGATGAAGTCCAAATAATGGTGTCCTTCACCAAACTGAAGATTCAGCTCGGTTTTGAGTCCATCGATGCCCCCAACGTGGTTAACGGCTATCACGGCCAGCAGAATGGAGCCGCCCATGGCAATTACGAACTGAATGACGTCCGTCACAACCACGCCCCAAAGTCCGGACAGCATGATGTAAAGCCCCGTTAGTCCGTACAGTATGAGTATAAGCGACCATTCGTTCAGCGGGGTGATGACCGACAGTATCTTCGCCATACCTACGGTAACCCAGCCCAGGATGATGCAGTTGATGGGGAAGGCGAGATACATCGCCCGGAAGCCGCGCAGCCATGCGGCGGGTTTGCCGGAGTAGCGTTTCT
>Ga0207421_10000527_pt1 | contig 49022 bp, 45 predicted proteins | sample SodLakKL_010_SED_4_FD_187542 | JGI IMG/M metagenome (GOLD analysis project Ga0207421, IMG submission 187542) | Alkaline sediment microbial communities from Lake Tanatar, Kulunda Steppe, Russia - 8KL_010_SED (SPAdes) (version 2) | ecosystem: Environmental > Aquatic > Non-marine Saline and...
AATAAAGAATGGTTTGAAGAAAGTGGTCCACTTTATAGAATTGAGGTAGCACTATGGAAAGACATTGCTACGTTAACCATTGACACGAGTGGCCCCGGATTACATAAGCGCGGTTATCGGATAGAGAAAAGTTCTTCTCCTTTAAGGGAAAACCTGGCAGCAGCTATGATTATGTTGGCTCGTTGGAATCCGCATATTCCTTTAATCGATCCTTTTTGCGGTGCCGGTACTATTCCCATAGAAGCTGCGTTAATGGGACGTAATATTGCCCCGGGGATGCAGCGTAATTTTGTTTCAGAAGCATGGCCTAATATATCGAAAAGCTTTTGGAAAGAAGCTAGAGAAGAAGCCTCTAACTCAGCGACTAAAGATATTAGCTTGTATATTATGGGGATGGACAGCGATCCTCGGGTGTTGAAAAATGCCAGAAAAAATGCCCATGCAGCGGGAGTAGAAAATGATATACATTTTCAAGAATCTTCATTTAATAAAATAAGTTCACGGAAAAAATATGGGAAAATTATATGTAATCCTCCCTATGGTGAGCGCCAGGGGGACTTGCAAGAAGTGGAAGGTCTTTATAAAGAAATGGGGAAAATTTTTAGCGAGCTGGACACCTGGTCATTCTACATATTGTCCCCACATTCGAAATTTGAGCAATTATTTGGCAAAAAAGCTACCAAAAAAAGGAAGCTATACAACGGCAATATCAAAGTCCATTATTATCAGTTTTTTGGGCCAGCTCCCCCTACTAAGTAAAATTTGTTGCTCGGTGAAAGGAGTTTTGAGAATAATTATTTTATATAATAAAGATATCTAACTACATATATAAACTGTAGAATATCTTGCAAAAATTTGATGTATTATAGCATTTTCACTTATTGAATCTAGCTAGAGAAAATGATATACTTTGCGTACGCGGCGGGAAAGGTAAAAGCCTTAGGAAATATAATATGCAAAAATAAGTGGTTATATAATCTATTATTAAAGAAGAGAACTAGCCAGCGAAAATGTTAACAAATAAGTTTTAAGGTAAAACCTTACTGCGTGGAGAGATGGCTGAGTGGTCGAAGGCGCTCGCCTGGAAAGCGAGTAGGCGGGGCAAAACCTCGCCTCGAGGGTTCGAATCCCTCTCTCTCCGCCATTTTTAATTTTAGGCCGTGCTAGACGGGAAGATAGCGGTGTCCTGAACCCGCAATCCGCTACAGCGGGGTTGAATTCCTGCCCGCGGCCTTTTAGTTCTCAGGGCTGCTTCAAGAAAGTGGTGAAGAAAGTTTGGTCCTGTGCGGCGCAACCTCATGAACCCCGTCAGATCCGGGAGGAAGCAGCGGTAAGTGAGTAGTTGCGGGTGCCACGGGGTTGCCGAACCGGAGCTAACTGCTTGAATTCCGCCTGAGAACGAAGGTCAACGGTAGGTGCACGGCCTAATTTATTTAATTTTGTTCCTCAAGTATTAATGATCATTCAGGGAAAAAGGTAATAAAGATCTTAGGAAGGAGATAAAAGGTTGTCTTACCAGAGTTTATACCGCAGATGGCGGCCAATGCAGTTTAGTGAAGTTGTTGGACAGGAACATATTACCAGAACCTTGCAAAATGCCATAGCCCGCCATAATGTTTCCCATGCTTATCTTTTTTGTGGCCCTCGTGGAACAGGTAAAACTACCGTGGCCAAAATCTTGGCCCGGGCGGCAAATTGTAATAATTTAACAATGGCGGAGCCATGTGGAGAATGTGATTCTTGCCAGCAGATTCTAACCGGTTCATCTATGGATGTTTTTGAACTTGATGCTGCTTCTAACCGTGGTATAGATGAAGTACGGGATTTAAGGGAAAGAACGCGCTATGCACCCAGTGAAGGACAAAATAATGTATATATAATTGATGAAGTACATATGCTTACTCAGGAAGCTTTTAATGCCTTATTGAAAACATTAGAAGAACCTCCTTCAGGAGTTCTTTTTATACTTGCCACTACTGAGCCCTACAAATTGCCATCTACTGTTGTTTCCCGCTGTCAACGGCTAGATTTTCGCCTTTTAACTGCCTCAGAAGTAAAAGAGAGGCTTAAAGAAATTGCATCTGTAGAAGAATGGAATTATGAAGAAGAGGCAATTGCGTTGATAGCCCAGCTTTCTGAAGGCGCTATTCGTGACGCACTGGGCTTATTGGAGCAGGCGTGTGCTTTTGGCGAAGGTCATGTTACTGCTGAAATGGTGTACACTCTTGCCGGATTAGCTAGAGAAGAAACAGTTAAGCAAATGGTAGAAGCATTAGCTGAGGAAGATATTGTGAAAGGGCTGAAAGTAATTCGCGATGTAACTTTTGGCGGAAAAGATTTATACTTATTCCTAAAAGAACAGATTTTGTTTCTTAAACAGTTACTGGTAGCGCAGGCGGCAGGCCCGGATGTAATTGAGGAGCAAAGATACCGAGAATCTGCTCTGGAATATAAAGATAGATTCCATCGCAATTCGCTCCTGGAAATGATTTCTATTCTTCACCAGGCAAGTGGGGAGATACGTTTTACCGAGCATGCTCATTTTATATTGGAAATAGCCTTTTTAAATTTACTAAGAGCCGCTAAAGCTGCTTCAGATGGTGTATCGGAAAGTTTAGAGGAAAAAGCAGAGAAGATAGAAGACAGCCGGGCATTTAAAAAAGAAAGAAAAGATAATGGTGATCTTTCAAGTTCAGAACAAACAGGCCATGAAGATCATCAAAATTTAGGTGAAAGGAAAGAAAGTAATTTTTACGAGGATGATGATCCTCCCGGGGAAGAGGTTTCCAATAATGAGGATGAGGCTGTTTCATCTACTGAGCAAGGTGAACCTGCTACAACGGAAAAAATGTGGGCTCTTATTTTAGAATCTTTTCAAAAAGATCAAAGTACTCTTGCTTTACTTCAATCATTACGGGTAAAAAAAATGGAGAACAACATTTTTTATGTGAGCTGTGAGCAAAATAAATATCATTTTATAAAAAAAATGTTTGCTGATTCAAGTAAGCGCAGGTATATTGAAAAAGAGGCCAGTGAAGTAGCCGGAAAAGACATTCGCCTAATGCTGGTGTCATCAGATGGGCAGGAAAATGATAATTCTGAATTGAATAGTGAATCAGGGAAGGTTCAATTAGAGAAAAATGTAGAGGAATCCAATGCAGAAAAACCTCATCTGGAAAAAACATTACAAGAAGATAATCAAAGTAAAGAAGTGGGTGAGCCGGAAGAAAACAGCTTGCCTTACGATGATCTTTTAGAGGGACAATCCGAGCAACTTGAGACAAAGGACGAAGATGTGAACAATAAAAATGACAATGAATCGTCTCGAAATTTCCAACATGATGAAGTTATTATAAAAGAGGCTTTAAGATTGTTTGAGGGCAGTGAAATAATTGAAAATGAGAATTAATTAAGGAGGAGAAAAAATGGCGGATTTTAGTAAAATGATGAAGCAGGTTCAAAAAATGCAGAATCAAATGGCAAAATTGCAGGAAGAATTAGCACAAAGAGAATTAGAAGCTACCAGTGGAGGTGGTGCCGTTCGTGCGGTAGCTAATGGTAAAAAGCAACTGCTTTCCATTGAAATTTCTCCGGAAGTTATAGATCCCGAAGATAAAGATATGTTAGAAGATATGGTTGTAGCTGCTGTCAATGAAGTAATGGAACGTGTGGATGACATGACTTCTGAAGAAATGAAAAAAGTTACAGGAGGGCTGGACTTGCCTCCTGGTTTGATGTAGGTGCTTAGATAATTTGAAGGAGGAGCTTCATTGAGTTATCCACCGGCTTTGGAGGAATTAATCGAGGTTTTTCGCCTTTTCCCGGGAATAGGGGCAAAAACGGCTCAAAGGCTTTCCTTTTTTCTTCTATCTCAATCTTCTGAAGAAGTAGAACAGATGGCGAGAACCATGGTTTATGCGAAAAGAAGGATAAGTTATTGTTCCGAATGTGCCAGTTTTACGGAAAAAGATCCCTGTAATATATGTACCGACCCAAAGCGTGAGCAAGAAGTAATATGTGTGGTTCAATTTCCCCGCGATGTGCTTGTTTTGGAAAAAACAGGGCAATACCGAGGCCTTTATCATGTTTTGCATGGTGCCCTTTCTCCCATTGACGGTATTGGCCCGGAGGAACTTAAAATACCACAGTTAAAGAAAAAAGTAGAAGAAAAAGGCATCAAGGAAGTGGTAATTGCTACGAATCCCAATGTTGAAGGTGATGCTACTGCAAGCTATCTTTCACGTTTGATTAAACCCTTGGGAGTCAGGGTAACACGGATAGGCTTTGGTCTGCCGGTGGGAGGCGATTTGGAATATGCCGATGAGCTAACTTTGGGAAGGGCTCTGGATGGAAGAATGGATTTATAAGAATTAATTTAAGGGTGTTTAATTATGGATTTTAAAGATTTGGCCAAGAAACGCCGAAGTGTGCGTAGCTTTAAAGAAGATCTTTTGCCCCGGGATTTATTGCGTGATTTATTGGAGACGGCTCTTAATGCTCCCAGTGCCGGTAATGTTCAACCATGGAAGTTTACGGTTATCCAATCAAGCCATATAAAAGAAAAATTAGCAGCTGCAGCTTTAAATCAGAGATGGATATTAGAAGCTCCGGTAGTAGTGGTGGTTCAGATTGACCTGGAGCGTGCATTTAAGACTTACGGCCAACGCGGCTCTTCGCTTTATGCTATACAGGATACTGCGGCTGCTATTCAGACTTTACTTTTATATGCTACCGATAAAGGAGTTGCTTCTTGCTGGGTAGGTGCATTTGTTGAAAAAGAGGTTTCGAAGATATTATCACTTTCATCTCATTTGAGACCGGTAGCTTTAATCTCACTAGGGTATGCTGCAGAAGCCCCACCTCCTCCACCCCGTAGATCTTCGGAAGATGTTATCGATTTTGAAGAAGATATTACCTAAATTAATTCATTAAAATTGTTTGAGCTCATATTCAATGAAACATAGCTATTGGAATGATTTGGGCAATTAAAGAAATTTTTTTGATTAAGAGTTAACCTTTAATTCTTTAATTACTAATCCCGGTAAATGGGCATAATCTTCTGTGGGAAGATAAGATGAAGCTTGGGCATCGTATAGTATATTTGCTGTGGGCGAAAATTCTTTATCCCCCGGGTGAAGAATAAATGCTACCGGTACCCGCGGTAATACGGGGACAACCATGCTATATTCTCCCAGTTGGGGGTTGCGAAATCCACCAATTTTAGAAGCTGCTTCGGTAAAAGTTGAAGGAGAGCTTCCAAATGCTTTTAAAAAAGGATATAAAGCTCTTTTTCGAAAGGGCTCTATATATATTTGTCCTCCTGGAAGTTCTTTAAAAGAGATCCATTTTCCAGAAAGAGGGGTGCCATTAGAAGTGTTCAAATAGTGTAAAAGGATGATAGAGATATAAAGGGAAGCTTTTTCACCGTTTGAATCCCAAATTTCACCGGAGGGATGTTTAATCGTATAATTTTCTTGGATAAAAAATATATTAAAAGATTTTTGTTCTTCATAAAACTCTACGGCACTATTGAGAGCTATTTTCTGGGGGTCTTGAAGCGAGAAATTATTTAATGCGTATTCCCAAGTTGTTTCTAAGTTCATAAATCCCTTGCCTTTTTTTTCCATTATATCCTCCTTAGTAGCTGTAAAGGAATCTGTCTAATCCAAGAATGTTTTTTTGATTAAACTATCAGGTTTTGTTTAAGTTTTAATAAGCAAACAAAATTATTTAAAACTGTTTATTGCCCTGTCCAAAATTAACTTGATCTTAACATATTCCCTGGTAAGTGAGCAATAAAAAATGGAGCTCTATGCACTTACCTCCTTAAATAAAAATATGGTGTTTTTTGCGAGAACTTTGGCTGTTATAATACGGCTTTAATCGGGTTATGATACCTGTAGAAGCTTATTTAGCTTTAATTGACACTAGACAAAAGGTTTGTTATGCTATTTTTAATATGTGAAGATTAAATACACGGGAGGCTTCCGTTCATGGTAACTGAAAGGTTTTCCCTTGATGGAATAACATTTGATGATGTGTTGCTGGTGCCGGCAAAGTCGCAATTATTGCCTCGCGATATAGATGTCACTACTAATCTTACTTCTGAGATAAAATTAAATGTACCTATTATCAGTGCCGGCATGGATACAGTTACAGAAGCACGTATGGCTATAGGCATAGCTCGTGAAGGTGGAATAGGGGTTATCCATAAAAACATGCCTATTCAAAAACAGGCAGAAGAGGTAGACAAAGTTAAGCGTTCTGAACACGGGGTTATTACTGATCCGTTTTATCTTTCCCCCAAGCATGCAGTAAATGATGCTGCTGCTCTTATGGAAAGATATCGTATTTCCGGTGTGCCGATTACACAAAATGGGAAGCTTGTGGGTATAATTACAAACCGCGATTTGCGTTTTGAGAACGATTACTCCAAGCTTATCGAAGAGGTAATGACCAAAGAAAACCTGATAACGGCTCCTGAAGGAACCACCCTTATGGAGGCTCAAGATATTTTAAGAACTTACAAAGTAGAAAAGCTCCCTATTGTGAATCAAAATTTTGAGCTCAAAGGGCTTATTACTATCAAGGATATTGAAAAGTCAATTCAATATCCTCATGCTGCCAAAGATAAGGGGGGGCGCTTACTCGTGGGGGCTGCTGTAGGTGTAGCCAGTGACTCTGTATCCAGAGTAAAAGCATTGAAAGAGGAAGGTTTAGATGTACTGGTTGTGGACTCAGCTCATGGCCATTCCAATTTTGTAATTGAAATGGTTTCTACTGTCAAAGATCTTTATCCCGAATTGCAGGTAGTGGCCGGTAATATTGCTACCGGTGAAGGGGCGCTTGATTTAATAAAAGCTGGTGCGGATGCAGTTAAAGTGGGAGTTGGCCCCGGTGCTATATGCACTACCAGGGTAATAGCCGGAGCCGGCATGCCCCAGATTACAGCTATAAGTGAAGCATATAAAGTTGCCAAAGAGCACAGTGTTCCTGTGATAGCTGATGGAGGCATTAAATATTCCGGAGATATTACTAAAGCCCTGGCTGCGGGAGCAGATGTGGTAATGATTGGCAGCCTTTTTGCCGGTACGGAAGAAAGCCCCGGAGAGTTTGAGATTTATCAGGGCCGAAGTTTTAAAGTTTACCGTGGAATGGGGTCATTGGGAGCAATGAAAGAAGGAAGCAATGATCGCTATTTTCAAGATAGCGAAGCTCAAAAGCTTGTTCCCGAAGGCATTGAAGGAAGAGTTCCCTACCGTGGCACAGTAGGGGATATGATTTACCAACTTATAGGTGGATTACGTGCGGGCATGGGATACAGCGGATCAAGTAACTTGGAAGAATTAAAAACTAACACGCGGTTTGTGCGTATTACCAGTGCCGGACTGAAAGAGAGCCACCCGCATACTGTTCAAATTACTAAGGAAGCGCCTAATTACAGTGTTTAATTTCCCTTCTAGGCAAGATTATCCTTTAAGGAGAGCTATAAATAAACATTTAGAAGGTTCCAGGTGCCGTTTTCATGTACCGTCCCACAGGACTGGGTGGGCCTGTAATCAAAGAGAAATGTTTGATTTAACAGAATTGGAAGGCCTGGACAATTTGTTTAAACCCTCAGGGGCTATTGAAGAATCTCAGAAAATAGCAGCGGAAGTTTTTAAGGCGGATGAAACATATTATTTAGTAAATGGAAGCAGTGCGGGATTAATCGCTGCAATATGGTCCTATTGCAGGCCGGGGGACAAAGTATTATTGGGGCGCAATGTACACCGTTCTGTAATTACAGGATTGGTATTAAGTGGTGCCATACCTTTTTTTATGCCGGTGGAGGAACATATAGCAGGAATACCCTTAAATATTAAAGTAGAAGCAGTTGAAGCTTTGTTATCGGAAGTATCGGCCCCCCGGGCATTTATTGTTACCAGTCCTTCTTACTGGGGAATAACCCCTCACCTTGCCGGTTTACGGGAAGTTACCCAAAAAAGACGAATTCCTTTATTAGTAGATGAAGCACATGGCGGCCATTTTATTTTTCATAAAGATTTTCCAGCCTCGGCTTCTTTGTGCCAGGCAGATTTATGGGTTAATAGTGCACATAAAACATTAGGGGCATTAACTCCTGGAGCTTTTTTGCATCAAAAGGGAACTGACAATAACAACGAACGCCTTAAGCATGCTTTAAGCATGTTTCAAACATCGAGTCCGCCTTATCCGGTATTGGCTTCTTTAGAAAGGATATGTCATGAGGGATCTGTGGGATGGGAAGAAGCAATTCAGTTAAGTTCTTATATGCGGCAGCAAATTTTCCACATGAAAGGTTTTTCCTGTCTGCAACCGGATATGCTATCAGAGGAATTTTCGTTAGATCCTTTAAGACTTACTATTATTATTGATAGAATTTCTTTAACTGGTTTTCAGGTGAGTGCATTGCTAAGAGATAAATATGAAATTGAGGTGGAATTCTCAGGGCCAAATTACTTAATACTCATTATTCATCCGCAGCACAGATGGGAGCACATAAATATTTTAATAAAAGCATTAAATGAATTAGAAAATGATTATTCATCTTCACAAACTTTAATGTCTTTCCAAAACAAGTATGAGATTCCGGAACTTGTGATGACTCCGCGCGAAGCTTCTGAGGGCAGGTGGCAAGAGGTTTCTCTCAAAAATGCTGTTGGCTGTGTTTCTGCTGTTACCGTGGTGCCTTTTCCACCGGCAACTCCAATATTAATTCCGGGAGAACTGATTTCGGCAGAACTTGTAGAAAAAGTTTGGGAGGATTACAAGCATGGTAGTTTCTTTTTAGGCATAGGGGAGGCTCCGTCATTTCAGATTATGGTGGTAAAAGAATAATTTTAGGGGGCATGTATATTGAAAAGAAATGCTTTTATAACATTTGAGGGCATTGATGGTTCCGGTAAAACTACCCAAATGGAACTATTAAAACAAAAAATGTTGACTTATAATATTCCTAACTTATTTATTCGCGATCCCGGCACGACGGCTATTGGAGAAAAAATTCGTGGTTTATTACTTGCACCGGAAAGCGGGGAAATGAGTTTAACTGCTGAGGTTTTTTTATATGCAGCGGCAAGGTCTCAAATGGTATATGAAGTAATTAATCCGGCTTTGGAGCAGAATATAATAGTAGTGTGTGATCGTTTTATTCACTCTACTTTGGCTTATCAAGGCTACGGTTCGGGGTATGATTTGGAAACCATAAACTTTATTAACCGGGAAGCTATGGGGAGCATATGGCCTGATTTGACTTTTATAATGGACATTGAAGTTGAAGAAAGCTTTCATAGGTGTTTGCAAAAGGAGCTTAATGGCAATAGTAAAGATCGCATTGAACAGAGAAATTTCGAATTTTACAATAAAGTACGTAAGGGTTACCTTGCTTTAGCCAAGGAAGATGAAAAAAATGTTGTAGTTTTACCCTCGGGTATAACTGTGGAAGAGGCACACCAAAAAATATGGAGGAAAATAAATGAGAGGCTCGACTTGGGGCTTTGATCAGCTTCTTGGTCAAGAAAAAAATATAGAAGTAATTAAGAAATCAATCTCAAAAGGGACACTGGCCCATGCTCTTTTAATTACGGGCCCCCCGGGCAGTGGAAAAAGTTCCCTGGCTTTATTAATTGCGCAGGCTTTAAATTGTGTGCAAAAAACAGAAGCCCCCTGTGAAGCATGTTTGTCATGTCGTAAAATTAAAGAAGGGAATCATGCTGATGTAGCAGTCGTTGAACCTGAAGAACGTTCTATAAAAATTGATCCGCTGCGAGAAGTGAAAAAAAGGTTTATCTATTATCCACAGGAGCAGGGAACTAGGGTATGCCTCATTGAAGATGCTCACTGTCTGACACCGGCAGCAGCAGCGGCTCTTTTGAAGATTGTGGAAGAACCGCCTGACAAACTGGTTTTTTTGTTAACCACACCTTATCCCTCCAGGTTGCCTTCCACCATTTTATCACGATGTCAGCATTATTTAATGCAAAGAGTGGATGATATAGAAATGGAGGAATATTTGCGAGAAATATCTCCCGGAGCTGCCGAAAGTGAAATTGCGTTAGCTAAGAATTTAAGTGAGGGGCTGCCAGGTAGAGCTCGAAATATTATTTTAAATGAAGTTTGGGGAGAGCGGCGTGAAATAGTGTATAATGTTGGTGAAAAATTGTTATCTCCCGAAATATCTGAAAGAGAATTGTTAGAAGAGGCAAAAAGGTGGGTTGAAAGGGAAGATCTTGCTCAACTATTAGAGATGCTGTCCCATTATTTTAAGGATGGCATGATATGGAAATTAAGTAAAGATTCTTCTCAGCTTTTTGATAAAGATTTACATGAATTCTGGATGAAATATAAAATAGATGCTATGAATCTTAAAAGTTGCCTGGAACTGATTAATGATACTCGTAAGATGTTATTAACTAATGTGAACAAGTTGCTGGCAGTTGAAAATTTATTTTTACAAATCAGAGGGAGGATTTTTAATGTATAGTGTTATTGGAGTAAGGTTTCGTAATGCAGGCAAAATATATTATTTTGACCCCGTTAATGTAGATTTACATAAAGGTGATATGGTTATTGTGGAAACTTCGCGAGGGCTAGAAATAGGAAAAGTAGTGGAGGAAATAAAAGAAGTTAGCAAGGAAGAGGTGGTAAAGCCATTAAAAAAGGTTATTCGCAAAGCTACCAAAGCTGATTTTTTTCAATTAGAAGAGAACAAGAGAAAAGAAGAAGAAGCTTTTAATATTTGCTTGAAAAGCATTGCCGAACATAAAATGGACATGAAATTAATTCGAGCGGAATATACTTTTGATCGGAGTAAGATAGTATTTTATTTTATTGCGGAAGGGAGAATCGATTTTCGAGAATTGGTTAAAGATCTGGCTTCTATTTTTCAAACCAGGATTGAACTTCGCCAAATAGGTGTTAGAGACGAAGCTAAATTAATTGGAGGAATGGGGCCTTGTGGGCGGCCGTTTTGCTGCACTACCTTTTTGGAAGATTTCGAATCTGTGTCTATTCGCATGGCAAAAAATCAGAATCTCTCTTTAAATCCCACCAAGATATCCGGAGTTTGTGGGAGATTAATGTGTTGTTTGCGCTTTGAAGCTGATACTTACGAAGAAGTAAGGAGTGAATATCCGGGAGTTGGAAAAGATGTAATTACTCCTGACGGAGAAGGTAAAGTAGTTTCTGTTAACATGGTGAAAGAAACTGTCCAGGTGGAGTTGAAAGAACTCCAAAGCCATCGGGAGTTTCCATTAGAAGAAGTGGATGTTATGGAAGATTGATAATAAAACTGAGGAAATTATATGAAATTAGAAAACAAGGGTATTCTTTTCATATGTGCAACACCCATAGGCAATTTGGAAGATATAACTATTCGAGTTTTAAATTGTTTGCGGCAAGTGAAAATAATCGCATGTGAAGATACTCGTAGAACTTTAAAACTTTTGAATAATTACAGCATAAAACCTGCTCGCTTAATAAGTTATCACCAACATAGCCCTCCGGAACGTATTAATGAAATCATTAATTTTTTAAAAGAGGGAGAAGATGTAGCTTTAGTTGCAGATGCCGGCATGCCCGGACTTTCTGATCCCGGAGCCAAACTGGTGAGCAGAGTTTGGCAGGAGGATCTAAGGGTAACAGTTTTACCCGGTCCTTCTGTATTAACAGCTGCTCTGGCTATTTCTGGTTATCAAACCGATCAATTTGCTTTTTTAGGTTTTTTAAACCGCATTCCTCATAAGCAGAGGCAAAAGGTTCTCCGAAAAAATAGTGAACACGTAATGGTTTTGTTTGAATCTCCTCATCAAATTAAAAAAACCCTCCGGGAACTGGAGGAACTTTTGGGTGATCGAGAAATAATAGTAATCAGAGAGTTAACCAAAAAATTTGAAGAAGTTACAAGAGGGACTCCTTCTGAACAAATAAGCTATTTTTCTGAAAAAGAACTTCGAGGGGAGTTCACACTGGTTATAAATGCATCCTCAAAACTACATGAAGATGTTCCTTCAAAAGAATCACTAAAAATAGATTTACAAGAGCTTATTCACGCAGGTCTTCCTCCCAAGTACGCTGTTAAAGCAGTTTCATTGCTAAGGAAAGTTCCTAGAAACGAAGTATATGATATTCACCTAATGCTCAAAGGCAAGTTAAATGAAGAATAAAAAATAAAGGCAGCCTTTTTTTATTAAGCTACCTCTACTTTTTTCATAAGAAAAATATTAACTCTTGTTTATCTTTGTGGAGCAGTCCTTGCAAATATTTTTTCCCATATATTGCTTTATATGATCGGCATTGCCACAAAAGACACATGCCGGCTCATATTTTTTGAGAATGATCTGTTCTCCTTCCACAAAAATTTCTAAAGCGTCTTTAATTTCAATTCCTAAAGTTCTACGTAACTCAATAGGAATTACTACTCTTCCTAATTCATCAACTTTGCGGACGATTCCTGTAGATTTCAACTTTTTCACCCCTTTTCTCTTTGATATCCTCTTATTTACTGATTTACATAATTATACCAATAAATCTTATAAAGATCAATACCTTTTGAAAACCTTTTTGAAGCTTGACACTAAGGCTCATTTTGTTATAATTACTTTGGCTTTTTGATTTTCTCCGATAATAATATAGACGGTGTTTTTCCGAGATTGAAAGAATTTTGGCTGTTACAATAATTTAATTTATGTAATAATGAAGGCCATTAGGGAGGCAACTTAAATGGAGAAAAAAACTTATTACATTACCACTCCTATTTATTATCCCAGTGATAAATTGCATATAGGTCATTCATATACTACGGTGGCCGCAGATGCTTTAGCGCGGTTTAAAAGATTGACAGGGTATGATGTTTGGTTTCTTACGGGCACAGATGAGCATGGCCAAAAAATTCAGCGTCAGGCTGAGAAAAGGGGACATTCCCCTCAGCAGATGGTGGATGAAATAGTTGATTGGATCAAGGACCTATGGGCTAAACTGTATATTTCCTATAACGATTTTATTAGAACTACTGAGCCCAGGCATAAAGAGGCTGTCCAGAATATATTTGCTCGTTTTTATGAAAACGGAGATATTTATAAAAGTAAATATGAAGGATGGTACTGTACACCCTGTGAATCATTTTGGTTAGAAAGGCAAATGGAAGAAGAAAAATGCCCTGATTGTGGTCGTGACTTGGAGATGGTATCGGAAGAAAGCTATTTTTTCCGGATGTCTAAATATGCCGAAAAGCTCCGGCAGCATATTGAAGATAACCCTGATTTTATTCTACCTCCTTCCCGGAAGAATGAGATGATAAATAATTTTATTGAACCGGGATTGGAAGATTTGTGTGTTTCACGCACTACTTTTGAATGGGGCATTAAAGTTCCATTTGACCCGGATCATGTTATTTATGTGTGGTTGGATGCATTGAGTAATTATATAACTGCTCTGGGTTATGATTCAGATGATGAGAAGTTCAAAAAATATTGGCCTGCCGATGTACATCTTATCGGTAAGGAAATAGTACGTTTTCATACTATCTATTGGCCCATATTTCTAATGGCCCTGGATTTACCGCTTCCACAAAAAGTTTTTGGCCATGGCTGGTTAATTTTGGAGGAGGGGAAAATGTCTAAATCTAAAGGAAATGTAGTAGATCCTCTACTTTTGGTGGATCGTTATGGAACCGATGCAATTCGTTATTACCTTTTGCGAGAAATTTCCTTTGGTGCGGACGGTGTTTTTAGCATTGAATCTTTAGTTCAGCGGATTAATTATGATTTAGCCAATGATTTGGGTAATTTAGTGAGCAGGGCCCTTACTATGATCGAAAGATATTTTCACGGGGAACTTCCGGGTTCCGGCATTTCAGATGAAATTGATGAAGAGCTAAAACAAGTTGCTTTAAAGATTCCTGCGAAAATGGAATTACTCATGAATGAATTGCAAATTAGCAGTGCTCTTGCAGAGCTATGGGAACTTGTACGTCAGTGTAACAGGTATGTTGATCAAACTGCTCCATGGGATCTGTTCAAAAGTAATGATCATACTTCTCGGGAACGTTTGAAAACGGTGATGTATAATTTAGCAGAAGGGATTCGTTTCATAGGTGTTCTTTTACAGCCATTTATGCCCGCTACTTCTCAAAAGATATTTCATCAATTAAATATAAACGAACAAGACTCACTCCTTAGTTGGGAAAGTTTAGGAGATTGGGGAGCAATTTTCCCCGGTCACATTATGCAGAGAGAAGAAGACCTTTTTCCCCGTTTAAATCTTAATACTGAAATTAAATGGAGTTCTGACGGGGAAGAAGGTGAGGAGCAAGACGAGGAATCTACAACGGATGTTTCTAATGAACAGGTAAGTTTAGAGGATTTTAACAAACTTGACTTGAGAGTTGGGAAAATTATTTCTGCGGAAAAGGTTCCCCAAGCCGATAAATTACTATGTGTTAAAGTAGAACTTCAGGAAGAACAAGTGAAACAGATGGTAGCGGGGATTGCCGCATATTATTCGCCGGAAGAATTGAAAGGCAAATATGTTGTCGTGGTTGTAAATTTACCCCCCGTTAAGTTAAAAGGAATTAAATCAGAAGGGATGTTGCTTGCAGCAAGTGATAAATCAGGTAAATTAAGCTTGATTACACCGGATGCAGATATTCCTTTGGGCAGCAAAATAACCTAACAGGGGTGTTTTAAATTGATTGATACTCATGCTCACCTTGATTTTCCTGATTTTAAAGATGAAATTAAAGGGGTAATGGAAAGAGCGGATCATAATGGAGTAAAGGGTGTTATCTGCGTAGGAATTAGCGAAAAATCATCCTCTGATGTTTTAGATATAGCCGGCCAATATTCGCAGATTTGGGCTTCTGCCGGCATACACCCGCATGATGCTAATAATGTTTCGGAGAGATATGAATCGGTTTTGGAAAAACTTGCTTTATCGCCACAGGTAGTGGCTATCGGAGAAACCGGACTTGATTATTTTAAAGATCGGGCTCCTCGAGAACTACAACAAAATGTTTTTCGAGCTCAATTAAGGCTTGCTCTAAAGGTACAGAAACCGGTGATAATTCACTGCAGGGATGCCTATCAGGAACTCATGAAAATCATGAAAGAGGAAAATATCGAGCAGGTGGGAGGGATATTACATTGTTTTTCCGGAGATGAAAATTTTGCCCGGCAAAGCTTGGAGCTTGGTTTATATATATCTTTTGGGGGAATAATTACTTATCCTAAAGCTCATCGTTTGCGGGAAGTAGTAAAAATAGTTCCTCTGGATCGCATTTTTGTGGAAACAGATTCTCCTTTTTTAACGCCACAGCCTATGCGAGGAAAAAGAAACGAACCAGCTTATGTAAAGTATAACTACGATCAGATAGCTTCTTTAAAAAATATTACCAGGGAATACTTACAAACTCACTGCCGCAGAAACTTAACCAATCTATTTAATATTACCCTTTAATGAATATTATATTTATTTAAAATATATGATTTAGACGGCTTTTTTCTTAAAATTGTGAATGGCTGTTTGCCATGGGTTAAGCCTTTATTAATTATTTGCCAATAACAGAAATAAGTTTGACAAATAATTTCATGTAATTATAATGTTAGAGAGTAATAATTATATTAAAGTTAATATTTGTAAAGGTGGTATTGAATTAAAATGCCTGCTGAGTTAGAAGAATCATTAAACAGTAGATTGCATCATGAGAATAATACTCGTAAACGGCTGCGCTATTTTATGCTGGCATTGTTTTTAACTTTAGTTGGGTTGGGAATAACTTTGCTTTACATGTGGGTTTTACAACCGGTTAGTATTTACGTTGATGGTGAACTGTATAAAGAAATAAAAACTGTTAGTAGAACAGTGGAAGAAGTGCTTGATGAAGTGGATCTAGAACTTCATCCTCAGGATAAAATATCTCCGGGCACTGATGAATTTATATCTCGCGATGATAACATTGAAATTTTAAAAGCTTTTCCGGTGCTGCTGAATGCTGATAATGATATAGAAAGGATATGGACAACGCCTCTTACGGTAAAGGAGTTATTGAAAAAAGAGGGCCTGGAATTAAGAGAATATGACGAAGTCGAGCCGGGACTGCGTGAAAAATTAGAACCGTATGATGAAATAAAGATTACCAGGATAGATAAAGTGTATAAAACCGAAGAAAAAACTATCCCTTATGAAACAGTTTATAAAGATAGCCCTAATCTTGACCGTGGTAGAACCAGGGTAGTTTCTCCGGGAGAAGAAGGCCTTAAAGAAAAAAAGATTGAAGTCGTATATGAAAATGGAGATAAGGTAGAAAGTTCCATAGCAGAAGAGAATATTGTTGAGCCCCCTGAAGATAAAATCGTAGAAAGAGGAACCAGAACTACTATTCCGGGAAAACCGGTGGAGTTTGAGAAATCTCTCAATGTGCAAGCAACTGCTTATTGCGCTAATGACCCCTCGGCAGGAACCACCGGTAGAACTGCTACAGGGAGAAGGGCAGTGCCTGGAGCCGGCAGTAGGGAGAACCCTCACATCATTGCAGTTGATCCCCAGGTGATTCCTTTGGGCACTGAGGTTTATATTGAAGGTTACGGATATGCCATTGCCCAGGATACAGGAGGAGCGATTAGAGGGGAAAGGATAGATTTATTGGTTGATTCTCAGCAAGCTGCTTATAGTTTTGGTCGAAGAAATCTAAAAGTCTACATCCTTCCATGATTTTTATTTCTTTTAATGATATTATTGTATTAGTGTTAAAAAAAGGCTTATTGAATTAAAAGATAAGAAGATATTATATGGAAGAGATAAATATATGTTCCCCCCGCCAAATTAATAAGATTCTTGAAGATTTTTGCCTCCATCCTCATAAGAAATGGGGGCAAAATTTTCTTGCTGATAATAATATAGTTAACAAAATATTAACCGAAGTTGATTTGAAGCAAAATGAACGGATTATTGAAATAGGCCCCGGTCTGGGTGCATTAACTTTGCCCATGGTAAAGAAATCTGCTTTTGTTCTTGCTATCGAAATAGACAGTGGATTGGTTTGCTTTTTGAAACGGTTGATGGAGGCTTATGAGAATATATGCATACTGGAAGACGATATCCGAAAAGTTGATACTTCCTCTATAAAGCATTTTCTTGAAGAGGAAGGAAAGCCGGTAAAAATTGTGGCGAATTTGCCTTATTATATTACTTCTCCATTTGTGTATCGGCTTTTTGAAGAAGAAATTTGCTGGGAAAAAGCTGTGCTGATGATGCAAAAAGAAATGGCATTTAAACTTCAAGCATCTCCCGGCTCTTATTATTACAATAGCCTTTCTGTATTATGTAGTTACTTTACGCATATACGAACTCCATTTAATGTATCTTCGAGTGTATTTTATCCTGCTCCTCAGGTAGATTCAACTTTAGTGGTAATGGAACCCAAAGAAAATAGAGAGCTTATTAATTTGGAAAAAGAATATATTAAGCTTGTTTCAGAAGTATTCCGTTATCGAAGAAAGACCATGGTAAACTCTCTAAGTTATTATTTAAATTGGGATAGATCTCTGATCAAAAAATTTTTACTCGAAGCAGAAATTGATCCACAACAACGTCCGGATTCAATATCTTATGAAAAATTTGCAAACCTCTGTAGGTTAATTTATAATTAAAAAGTGTGGTTTAATTATTGTTTAGATTATGTTTAAATTATAATTTACTAAGAAAAAGATGATAAATTATCTTAGTGAAAGGTTAACAAAATGAGTTTTTATAGTCCAACGAAGGGAAAGATGTCTTTCGATGCAGTTTTTGAAGATATGATTTCCTATATGAATCAAAATTATCAAGAAACATATAAATTAATTATAGGTTCTGATTCCCACGCTTATCTGGATGAAGGTATTACTTTTGTTACAGCAATTGTTATTCACCGGGTGGGGAAAGGAGGACGTTATTATTTTACCAAACAAAAAAAACGTTTCATGGAAAGCATACGGCAGCGTATTTTTTATGAAACTTCTTTAAGTTTAGAAGTGGCCAGTCGTTTAACAGAAAATCTTTCCAGTAATGGTTATGCTGATCTAAATATTGAAATTCATCTTGATGTGGGTGAAAAGGGAGAAACAAGAGAAATAATCAAAGAAGTTGTGGGGATGGTTATAGGTAGTGGTTATGATGCCCGCATTAAGCCGGATTCTTATGGAGCAACGAAAGTTGCCGATAAATATACTAAATAATAGTAAATTGTTTTTTTGAATATTTTAGAAATTTTGTTTGACAATATAGCATGCTGTATGGTAATATATTAACATCTGATTATGTAAAGAAAAGGATATCAATTAATTATATATCGAGGTGAAAGAACTTGGGCAAAGATGTGCTCGGTGAAATTCGTCAAAAGCTGGAATGTCGGGTGGGAGAACAGATAAAGTTGAAGGCTAACAAGGGAAGACGGAAAACCTTTGAAAAAGAGGGTGTATTAGAAAGTACTTATCCTTCAATATTTGTCATTAGAGTAGATGAATCAAATTATTACCAGAGATTTACTTTTAGCTATGCAGATGTTTTAACAGAAACAGTAGAACTTAGTTTTTATAATGACAACATGGTGTTTGCAGCGGAAATAAAATAGATAATTAAGTCAAGATAAGATGTTTATTAATCAAATATCCGGGGGCCTTTAAATTTAAAAGGCTCCCTATTTTATGCGGCAAATTAAATTCTCAGAGCACATAATTTTTAAATAAATTTAGAGGATTTTAAAATAAAAGGTGGAATAAGTATGCGTATAAAGTCGGAAAGATTTTACAGTAAACGAGATTAATTTTTATGATAGTTACATCATGGGCAAAAGTAAATTTAGGTTTAATAATTCATAGTCAGAGAGAAGACGGATATCATGAAATTGAAACTGTTATGCAGCAAATCGGGCTATGCGATTATCTTGTGTTTGAAGAAAAAAATAATGGAATAGAAATAACTACTATAGGGGCAAATATATCCGAAAAAGACAATTTGGTTTACAAGGCAGCGGTTCTATTACAACAGGAATATTCTATTTTTCGTGGCATCAAGATCAAAATTTATAAAAACATACCAATAGGGGCAGGCTTAGGCGGAGGAAGTGGAAATGCTGCTGTTGCTCTTATTAGCCTATGCAAGAAATGGGATATTAATATGCCTCTGGGGGATTTGTTTGGAATTGCCGAGAAACTGGGAGCAGATGTTCCTTATTTCCTCTTAGGGGGGACGGTTTTAGCAAAAGGGAAGGGAGAAAAATTAACTCTTTTGCCGCAGCTTCCTTTTTTAGGGGTGGTGCTTGCTAAGCCTTTCGGTTTATCTATTTCTACGAAAGAGATGTACAATAAAATTTCACAGAATATTCCTCCTGCGAAAATTTCCTATGATGGATTTATTTATTCTGTGGGAAAAAAAGACAGGGAGGCAATACTAAACTGGATGGGCAGGGAAAATATGAATATGTTAGAAGAAGTGATTTTAAAAGATAATCCTTCCTTGCTTCATCTCAAAGGTCTTTTCAAAAAAGCTGGTCTTAATCCGTCAATTTCGGGCAGTGGACCTTCTGTTTTTGCCATGACTTCTACGTTAAAAGATGCCATAGAAGCAGCTAACTTTTTAGAACAATTTGGTTATCAAGCTTGGGCAAGTTGGAGCCTGTAATATTTAATCTTGAAAACTTGGGAGAGTAGATAAATTGTTTAATGCTGTTATATTAGCCGGATCATCTGCTAAAGGAGATTTGGAGGAGCAGGAACAGGTAGATAACAAAGCGTTCATTTACATCAATAGTTTGACCATGATAGAAACAATTCTGGTGGCCCTGGAAAAAGTAGAATATATAGATAATATAGCTGTGGTTGGCCCTCCTGACGGCATGAATGAAATTAAAGACAAAGGATATTTTTTTGAAATAGTAGAGCAACAAGAAACTTACCTGGATAATATTGCGGCGGGATTAGAGCAATTGGATTTGGATAAACCTTGTGTTGTTGTTTCGGCAGATATTCCTTTAATAACGCAGGAGGCTATTGAAGATTTTTTAGGGCGCTGTGCACCATATGATCAAGATTTTTATTACCCGATAATTTCCAAAGAAGATTGTGAAAAAAAATTTCCCGAGGTTAAACGAACTTATGTAAGGTTAAGAGAAGGCACTTTTACAGGTGGCAATATAATGATGATTAAGCCCAGTTGGATACTAAATAAAATTGAGGATATCCAGATGTACCTTTCTTACCGTAAACGCCCCTGGAAAATAATTCGCACTTTTCCCTATCTTTTAATTGTCAAGTTTTTAATTCGTCGCTTGACCATAAAAGATCTAGAGCAGTATGTTTCTCAACTCATGAATATTAATGCTCAGGCGGTATCTTCATCTTATGTGGAGATAGCTGTGGATGTGGATAAAGTAGAAGATCTCGCTTTAGTTAAAAAATATTTTACATAAAGGTGTCAGGCCTTGACATTGACATAAAAACCATTGGAACAAGAGAGAAAGAGGAAAAAATGGGTAATTTAGAAGGAGTTTAAAATAAATTGTTGAAGTAAAAAAAGACTATAAATATCATGTTTGATCATATCGGAGGTGCAAAAGTTGGATATTACTGATGTAAGAGTTAGAAAGATTAATAAAGAAGGAAGAATGAAAGCGATTGTATCCATTACCTTAAATGATCAACTGGTAATACATGATGTTAGAATTATTGAAGGAAATAATGGATTGTTTGTAGCCATGCCCAGTAAAAAAACACCTTCCGGAGATTTTAAAGACATTGCCCATCCAATTAATTCAGAAGCAAGAGCTTATATAGAAAAAAAAGTAATTGATGCGTATCAAACTGAATTAGTAGAAGAGCTAGAAGAGGGGGAAGAAATAGAAAAGGTAGAAGAAGGAGAAGAATACGAAGAAATGACTTAGAATAATTGGTAGATATAAAATTTTTTAAATCAGGAGTTGTAAACTCCTTTTTTATTGAGTTCTTAAATCACGATGCACTATTTATGATTAAATATCTAAATATAAATATTTTAGAAAATACATGATCAATTCCATATGTATAGGAGGAAGTTAAATGGATTATGTAGGAGCGATAATCTTAGCTGCGGGTCAAGGCAAGCGCATGAAATCTAGTGTTCCCAAAGTATTACATAATCTTTGTGGTAAGCCCATAATTCAACATGTTCTGGATCATGCCTCCAGCATTGCGGATAGTATATATTTAGTGATTGGATATCAAGGAGAAAAGGTAAAAGAATACTTAAATAAAACTAATTATTACAATATCGAATTTGTATACCAGGAACAACAACGCGGAACCGGCGATGCCGTGAAAATGGCACAGGATTTATTACCTGACAACGGAAAAGTTTTAGTTCTCTGTGGAGATACCCCATTAATTTCTGCGGAATCTCTAAAAGGTCTTTTTCAAATGGGAAGTGAGCATGATGTGGTTATTTTAACGGCCAAGGTGCCTAATCCTTATGGTTATGGAAGAATTATACGTGATAAAGACAACCGGGTAATTACTATAGAAGAAGAAAAAAACCTTAATCCTAACCAGGCAAAAGTAGATGAAATTAATACAGGAACTTATTGCTTTGCCATTGATAAATTAAAGAAGTATTTACCGCAAATAGAGGCGGACAGTGATAAAGGAGAGTATTATCTTACAGATATTATTTCCCTTATGGTTAAAGAAGGTCATTCAATAGGTGCTTTCCTCCTTGATGATTATCGGGAAGGCTTGGGAATCAATGATTTATATCAATTGGCAGAAGCGGCAAAAGTTATGAGAAATGAGATAAATTATAATTTGATGACAGAAGGGGTCACAATTGTTGATCCGGATTCTACTTACATTGATAAAGGGGTTTCTATCGGAAATGATACCATTATTTATCCACAAACTTTAATTGAGGGTAAAACAGAAATAGGTAGTGGTTGTCAGATAGGACCTAATACAACTATTAGAGATACTATTATAAAAGATAGGGTGATGCTAACTAATTCGGTGGTAGAAGAATGCATAATAAGAGAAGAAGCTAAAATAGGGCCTTTTGCTTATTTAAGGCCCGGTAATGATATTGGCCATGGTGTTAAAATAGGCGACTTTGTGGAAGTAAAAAACTCTAATATTGCTAATGGTAGCAAAATCCCTCATTTAAGTTATGTTGGCGATGCCGATGTAGGGGAAGGGGTTAATTTTGGAGCCGGTACCATCATTGTTAACTATGATGGTACCCATAAACATCGAACTATGGTAGCCAGGAACTCTTTTATCGGGTGTAACAGTAATTTAATAGCTCCATTAAAAATAGGAGAAGGGTCTTATATTGCGGCTGGTTCTACTATTAATAAAGATGTTGCCGAAGGCAGCATGGTTTTTGCGCGTTGTCGTCAAGAAAATAAACCAGGATTGGCCAAAAGATTTTTGAAGAAAGAATGATTAAAAAGAGAGCAGCATTATTTTTACCTGGCCAAACAGATATTTAAATTTTTTTAATTGCTGGTTTTCCTTAATATTATTTGTATGAAAAAATTGTAGGGGGTTTTTAATTTGCCAGAACCTAACAATAACATCAAAATTTTTAGTGGAACAGCTAATATCCCTTTGGCCCAAGAAATTGCTGCATATGTGGGTAAACCCTTGGGAAAATCTTCGCTTAATTATGTTAGTGATGGTGAAATTACTATTCGTATAGAAGAAAATGCAAGGGGAACAGATTCTTTCATTGTTCAACCTCTGTGCTCGCCTGCTAACGAAAATATTATGGAAGTGCTTATATTATTAGATGCATTGAAGCGCGCATCTGCCAGGTCTGTAAACGTAGTAGTTCCATATTATGGCTATGCTCGACAAGATCGCAAAGCCAGGGCGCGAGATCCGATTACTGCCAAGCTGGTTGCGGATCTACTCACTGCTGCCGGGGCGAGTCGTGTAATTGCCATGGATTTGCATGCCGGGCAAATCCAAGGTTTTTTCAATATCCCATTTGACCATTTAACAGCTATTACCATTTTGGGTAGGTATTTTCAGGAGAAACAAGTTGAAAAAAGGGTTGTAGTTTCTCCTGATCTCGGAGGAGTTACAAGGGCTCGGGATCTTGCTAATTATTTGAATACGGATATTGCTGTTATTGATAAAAGAAGAAATGCCCCTAATGAATCAGAAGTTATGAATGTTATTGGAGACGTTAAAGGAAGATCAGCTATATTAATTGATGATATAATAGATACGGCAGGAACTATAGTGAGGGGTGCTGATGCTTTATTAGAGCAAGGAGCTAAAGAAGTTTTTGCTTGTTGTACTCATCCGGTATTTTCCGGGCCTGCTTTGGAAAGGTTATGTTCTTCTGTGCTAAAGGAAATAGTTATTACAAACACTATTCCTTTGCACGATGAACGCTGTAATACTGATAGGTTTAAAATTTTGTCAGTAGCTCCTTTAGTGGGTGAAGCAATTATACGCATTCACCAACAGCGTTCTGTAAGTGAGCTTTTTGAGGATACTAAAGAAAAAAAATGATTATATGACTTAAAGTATTAATCTAAAAAGAGTTATCTGGTGAGAGTTTTTAGGAGTAGAATAAAAAGAAAGAAATTATCTTGAAAATTGACGTATAATCTTTATTATTGTATACTGATATAGCTTTTAAAGTAGATTAAGGAGGGTTAAAGAGATGGAAAAGTTATACCTGGAAGCAGAGAGGCGATCCGGGCATAATACAAAGGGTCAATTAAACAGCCTTCGAAAAGAAGGTTGGATTCCAGGAGTATTATATGGTCGGGGAAAAGATTCTATTCCTTTAGTCTTAGATGTGAGGTTAGTACGTCAGGTATTATCTTCTGAAGCTGGAGAAAATGCTGTTGTAGAATTACAAATTAAAAATGGAAACTCAAATAAAAATATTACAGAAAATGTGATGTTTAAAGAAATTCAAAGGGATATCTTAGTAAGAGAGCGATTGCTTCATGTAGATTTAATCCGCATTTCATTGACAGAGAAGATACTGGTCAATGTTCCGGTTCAATTTGTGGGTGAATCTGAGGCTCCCGGTGTAAAAGAGGGTGGACTGGTACAAGCATTGTTAAGAGAAGTTGAAGTTTATTGTTTGCCGGCTTCTATTCCTGAGTCCCTGGACGTGGATATTTCTCATTTAGATGTCGGGGATAGCGTAGTTGCCAATGAATTGGTGCTTCCTAAAGGGGTGGAGCTTCGGACGGAACCGGAAGAAACCTTGGCTCAGGTGCTAATGCCCAGGCAGGAAGAAGAGGTGGAAGAAGAAGTTGAGGACCTCACAGAAGAAGTCCTGGGAGAACCCGCTTCTGAAGAGGAAGAGTCGTCATCAGAATCAGAGGAATCTACGGAAGAGTAATTATTTATGCTGAGAAGGCGCAAACAAGAATTTGCATATTTGATAGCCGGATTGGGAAATCCGGGGAAAAAATATGCAAATACACTGCATAATACCGGCTCTCGGGTTGTAGATGAGTTAGTCCAAAAATTGAATCAAAAGAAAATTCGCAGGAGAACTTCTTACCTTTATTATGAAGCAGAGTATGAAGAGAAAAACTTACTGATCTTACAACCAATTACTTATATGAACTTGAGTGGAAAAGCTATAAAGGAAGCGGTTAGTCGATATCAGATTTTTACCGATAATGTAATAGTAATATACGATGATGTGGACTTGTCTCCCGGTGTTATTCGTGTTCGCCCTCAAGGCGGAAGTGGGGGGCATAAGGGTATGAAATCTATTATTGAAAGTCTAGGAACTGATAAGTTTGCCCGCATACGGGTTGGTATTGGTAAGCCACCTGAAGGAGTGGATGTAAAAGATTATGTGTTAGAAAGCATAGACGGCGAAATGAAAATTAAAGTGGAAGAGGCGGAAAAAAAAGCAGCGGAAGCGGTAATAATTACCATAACTAAAGGAATAGAAGAAGCCATGAATAAATTTAATGTCTTGTCATAATTAATTAATTTTGATATTATCAATATAATAATAGAATAACAATAAATAGCTAGGAAAGGGCAAAGTAAGGTAAATGTTTTATTTCTAAAGAGACACAGGGTCGTGGCTGAAAGCCTTGTGGAAATAATTTTACCCGAAATTCACCCTGGAGCTGTCGGCTGAAATTATAGGAAAATAAGTAGGTCGGTCCGGGTTCTTCACCGTTATCAAGAAGCAGGTATAAGGAACCATGATCAATATGGGCTCCCGTACCGGGCAGAGAGAGTCGGGCAACCGGCTAAGAAGGGTGGTACCGCGGAAAATCACTTCACGTCCCTAAAGGGCGTGAAGTTTTTATATTTAGGGGCATTCTTTTTTCTGTTAGATTTAGGAAATATCCATATATAACCGGATTAAAGTTTAAGAATCATGATTTAAAAAAACAAAAGAAAGGAATGAGAAAAAATGATTGTTGTTATGAACGTAAATGTAGAAGAACCGAAAGTAGAAGCTGTAAAAGACAAATTGCATCAAATGGGCTATAAAACGCACTTAATTTATGGAACAGCTCGTTTGGTTATTGGTGCTATTGGCCAGGAATCTTCTGTCGCTCCTACAGGGATAGAAACTATGCCCGGCGTGGAAAAAGTTATGCGGGTAATGGCTCCATATAAATTGGTAAGCCGGGAAGTTAAGAGTGATGACAGCATCATAGATGTTGGGGGAGTGGAAATTGGAGGAAATGAAATAGTAGTTATGGCAGGTCCTTGTGCAGTAGAAAGTTATGAACAGATTAGCGAAATTGCTCGTGGGGTCCAAGAGAGTGGAGCCCAAATAATGAGAGGAGGAGCGTTTAAGCCGCGTTCATCACCCTATAGTTTTCAGGGGCTTGAAGAAGAAGGTTTACAGTATTTAGCAAAAGTTCGCAGTGAAGTAAATTTGAAATTTGTGACGGAAGTGATTACACCGACTGATGTGGAACTAGTTTCGTCTTACGCAGATATAATTCAGGTGGGAGCCAGAAACATGCAAAATTATACGTTACTGCGTGAATTGGGGCGCAGTGAAAAACCTGTGCTGTTGAAAAGAGGGTATGCTTCTACGATAGAAGAATGGTTGATGGCAGCCGAATATATAATGAATGAGGGAAATTATCAGATCATTCTTTGTGAAAGAGGTATAAGAACTTTTGAAAATTATACCCGAAATACGTTAGATATTAGTGCGGTTCCCATAGTAAAACAACTTTCCCATTTGCCGGTAATTGTAGATCCCAGCCATAGTGCTGGAAACTGGAGATTGGTTTCCGCACTTTCCAATGCGGCCATTGCTGCCGGAGCAGACGGGATATTGGTGGAAGTGCACAATCTCCCGGACGAAGCCCTCTGTGACGGAGCCCAATCATTAACTATAGAGAATTATCAACAAATGATGGAGGAATTGAAAAAAGTAGCAGTAGCTGTAAATAGATATTTACCGCTTTTTTCTACTAAACTTGAATAGAAAGGGGATAGCTTAGAGAGATGAGTAGTATTTTAGGGTTTTTAGGTCCGCCGGGAAGTTTTACAGAAGAAATATCTTTAAAATATTCTCGAAATAATTCTCCATTGATACTTCAAGAATATAAGGCTATTGACGAGTTAATGGAAGATGTAGATGCAGGTTTAATTGAAATGGGCATTGTGCCTGTAGAAAATTCTTTGGAAGGGAGCGTTAATATTACCCTGGACATGTTTGTCCAGCTTGATGTATATATATACACAGAACTTATTTATCCTATCTCTCACTGTTTAATGGCATTACCCGGCATTGAATTGGAAGATATTAAGGATTTGTACTCCCATGTCCAGGCTTTTTCTCAGTGCCGTAAATATTTGAAAGCTCGAATGCCTTCAGTTACTCAGTTTCCCATGGAAAGTACTGCCATGGCTGCAGAAAAAATATCCGTTCTGGGGGGGGCAAGAGCAGCTATTGCCCCGCGAAGGGCGGCTAAGCTTTTTGGTTTGGAAATTTTGGCTTCTGATATTCAGGATGGTTATGGAGAGGAGGATAAAACGAATCTCACTCGCTTTGTAGTGATCTCTTCTCACGACCATTCTTTAACCGGTACGGACAAAACTTCAATTATTTTCTCCATAAAAGACTCTCCGGGCAGTCTTTATCATATCCTTGGTGTGTTTGCTGAAAATGGCATTAATCTTACCCGTATTGAATCTCGACCTGCCAGAAAAAGGTTGGGTGAATACCTCTTTTTTGTGGACTTTGAAGGTCATCGGGAAGAGAAAAAAAATATGCGGGCGTTAAAATTACTTGAAGACCAGGTAAAATATCTTAAGATGTTAGGCTCATACCCATCTGTTTATTTACCCAGCGGTTCTTAAGGTTCCTTCAATGTTGTCTCTACGCCTAATATAAGTTATTATTTAAATGTAACTGATTAGGACGAGAATACTTTTTAATCCTTATATTGTCAAATCATGCTAAAAATTTATTTGCTAATTGATCAAGGAGGGCAGTATGAATTTAAGGCCTCTTTTAAGTATATGGGGAAAAGATGAAGAATTTAATCGGCTTGTAAATGATTTAGATAAAAATACTGCTTACCGAGGTTTAATTTCCGGACTTGAAGGAAGCCAAAAAAATTTTTTTTACGGGTCTTTGTATGCTTTTACGGATAAGACCACTTTTATTATTACAGGTGACTACGAACGAGCAGAAAATATTCATGAAGATCTCCTTAATTTTTTGCCACCCGAAGAATTACTTCTATTACCCTCCCGGGACTTTATTTTAAGAGGGGAAATGCTGGGGTACAGTTGGGAAAACTGGGAGCAAAGAATGCAAGCTCTGCAGAATTTAACCATGCAAAAAAAATCTATTTTTATTGCTCCGGTAAGCGCCTTATTATTTCGTATGATGCCTTATTATGAGTGGCAAAAGCATTTTATTTACTTGAAACAATACAAAAATATAGAACGGGATCGGTTAATAGATCAATTAGCGGCTATGGGGTATTTAAGGGTGCCTTTAATTGAAAGCAAAGGGCATTTTAGTGTACGGGGAGATATTGTAGATGTCTTCTCACCGGGATGGGATAATCCGGTGAGAATGGAATTTTATGATAATATTCTGGAGACATTACGAATGTTTGATCCTGTCTCCCAGAGATCTTCAACAACTTTATCGGAAGTATATATCTTCCCTTGTGAAGAAATAATTCTTTCTCCGGAAGTTCGGCAAAAGGGTTTTGCTAAAATTGAGCAAGAATTACAACAATCATTTAATCGGTTACGAAGTAGTAATCAAGAAAAAGTAGCGATTAAATTGAAAGAAAAAGTTAATCAGCATTTGCAGGCAATGGATAAATATTTATTGAGTGATACCATGTATGGGTATTTTCCTTTTTTTTATGGCCGGGGTCACACCTGGTTAGATTATTTGCCTTTCGATTCATTTGCCATAGTGGATGATTATTCAAGAACAAAGAAAGAAGCAGAAGCATTTATGAATAAGGGGAAAGATTTACGAAATGAGTTGTTTATGCAAGGAGAACTTTTAAGCAATGAGATACATTTAACCTGGGAGTTGGATGAAGTATTAACTCGTTTTAAACAACCCTGCCTTTATACCAGTTTATTTAATGTGAGTGGTTTTAAAATTCCTTCCCAAAATAATTTTGCTTTTACGGGAAATGTTCTCCCCCGGTATTATGGACAATGGGATATGTTACAAAAGGAGCTTACTCTTTGGAAAAGAGAAAATTACAAAATAATCCTTTTAACTTCTTCTTTAAAACAGGGGAAAGCTCTGCTCAGGCATCTTCATGAAAATGAGATCCCCGCTAGCAATGCGTTGGAGGAAGATCAAGTAGCCTTCGAAGAGTTTCAACCAAATCCCCTGTTAACACTGGGAAACCTTAATAACGGATTTTATATGCCTTTTCTCAAAATAGTGGTTATTACTGACCAGGAACTTTTACCTAAAAAAAAGAAAAAAAGAAAAATTTCCCGCCCCAAAGAAGGAAAAATGTTAAGTAATTACCGCGAATTATCTGTGGGCGATTATGTAGTCCATGCCCAACATGGCATTGGCAAATATTTTGGTGTCCAGACTTTAAAAGTGGAGAGGGTTGAACAAGATTATCTACATATTGGTTATGCGGGGGAAGATAAATTGTTTATCCCCGTGGATCAAATACATTTGATTCAAAAATACAAAGGAGGCGGAACCAAACCACCTAAACTGCATCGTCTGGGCAGTAATGAATGGCAAAAAACCAAGCAAAAGGTAAAATCTTCTGTACAGGATTTAGCTCGTGATTTGTTATCTATTTATAGTGCTCGCCAGTCTTTGGAGGGTTGTTCTTTTTTCACGGAGCATCCCTGGAAAGAAGAATTTGATTCATACTTCCCTTATGAAGAAACGGATGATCAGTGGCAATCTATAAAAGAAGTAAGAGCAGATTTGGCTCAGAACAGACCTATGGATCGTTTACTTTGTGGTGATGTGGGTTATGGAAAAACAGAAGTTGCAATGCGAGCTGCCTTTGATGTGGTAGTAAACGGAAAGCAGGTGGCAGTGCTTGCGCCTACTACTATTTTGGCCCAACAGCATTACCGTAACTTTTTAGAAAGGTTTGAACCTTTCCCGGTGGAGGTAGCGATGATAAGCAGGTTTTTAAATAATGCGCAACAAAAAGGAATATTGCAAAGAGTTAAAGGGGGAAGTGTTGATATTTTAATTGGGACGCACAGGTTGCTTTCCAATGATGTTAAGTTTAAAGATTTAGGCTTGATCATTATTGACGAGGAACATCGTTTTGGAGTCCGGCACAAAGAAAAACTAAAGAAAATGCGCCTTAATGTAGATGTTTTAACGCTAACGGCAACTCCAATACCTCGCACTTTACATATGTCTCTGGTAGGGGCAAGAGACCTAAGTTTGATGGAAACTCCTCCGGAAAATCGTTATCCGGTGCAAACTTATGTTTTGGAATATTCACATCAAGTTGTTAAAGAAGCTATTTCAAGAGAATTAGAACGTAATGGTCAGGTATATTTTGTATTTAACCGAGTGCATAATATAGAAAGTTGGGCTCAGAAATTAGAAGAACTTTTGCCTCAAGCAAGGATTGCGGTAGCACATGGCCAAATGAGTGAAAAAAAGTTGGAAAGTATTATGCATGACTTTTTAGAAGGCCACTATGATGTTTTGTTATCTACCACCATTATCGAAGCAGGTTTGGATATACCCAATGTTAATACCTTGATTATCTATAATGCTGACCTTTTGGGGCTAGCTCAATTATATCAACTACGAGGCCGGGTAGGCCGCTCTAACCGTTTAGCCTATGCTTATCTCACTTTTCAGAAACAGAAAGTTTTAACTGAAGCGGCGGAAAAAAGATTGCAAGCCATCAAAGAATTTGCGGAGTTAGGATCAGGATTTAAAATTGCGTTACGTGACCTTGAAATAAGGGGTATAGGTAACATTTTGGGACCCGAACAACACGGATTTATGGCTGCAGTGGGTTTTGATTTATACTGTCAGATGTTAGAAGAAGCCGTAAGTGCTTTTAAAGGAGAGGAACTAACCACCGGTTCTTTTCCCAGTTTGGATTTAAAGATAAGTGCTTATTTGCCGAGTGCTTATATACCGGATCAAGAGCAAAAGATTGAATTTTACCAGCGAATATATGGCCTGGAGACTTTCAAAGAAATTAAGGAAATTGAGCAAGAACTGGTGGATCGTTTTGGGTCTTTGCCTTTAGAAGTGGAGAATTTACTTTTGCTAGGGCGCTTACGTATTATTGCTGTTGAGCTTGGCATTGAATCTATCCAACGTGAGAATGGGCAGGTAAGCCTCCGATTTGCAGACAAGAAAAAGGTTGAGGATTTAGATTCTAATCATCTGATAAATAATAAATATGGGCAACTTTCTGCTTATGCCGGTAAGGGCGGTACATTGCATATCAAGCCGACCCGGCAAAAAAGTGAAATAAGCTTGCAGGCAATAGAGGACTTTTTATACCAGTTAAGGGATAAAGTAAAAGATATTGTTATTTAAAAATTATTATATTATAATCAAAAAAGTATTACTGCCCCATTTTCCTTTTATGTATAGATATTTTGGTAGCGAGGGCTTAAGGACGTCCCGGAAGAGAGGAACCGCGTTTTGACCAAAACTACATTCGTAAAAGGTGCCATCATACTTGCTTTTACCGGAGTAATAGTCAGGATCATCGGAGCGGCCATGAGAATTGTCTTGGCTGCTTTAATGGGAGATGAAGGGATTGGGCTTTATTCTTATGCTTACCCGATATTTGCCACCCTGCTTACTATTGCTACAGCTGGCATTCCGGTTGCTATTTCTAAATTGGTGTCTGAAAAATTAGCTTTAAATGATCCCCAAAGTGCGTATAGAGTATTCAAAATAGCATTGTTGATCATAACTTCTTCCGGATTATTAATTTCTGTGGTTCTTGCCTTAGGGGCAGAATTTTTTGCTATTAATATAGCAAGAGATCCGCGGGCCTATTATCCTATTTTAGCTATATCTCCTGCCATTTTTTTTGTAGCTGTTATGGCTGCTATGAGAGGTTTTTTCCAGGGCCATCAGCTTATGACGCCCACTGCCCTTTCCCAATTTGTAGAGCAAATTGTGCGGGTAGTTACTTCTGTGGGATTAGTGGTGTTACTACTGCCGATAAGCCTTGAATATGCGGCTGCAGGAGCTGCTTTTGGCGCAGTCAGTGGCGGCATAATAGGGTTGGTAGTTCTTGTGGTGTTATTTTACCGCCAGAAATCGGGAATATTTAGCAGATATAATCATATCTCTGCAGGAAATGATGCTCCCAATTCTACTGAAGTAGTAAAAAGGATAGTTAGTTTATCTGTGCCTATTACTTTGGGCTCATTGATGGTTCCATTTTATAATGTAATAGATCTGGTAATTGTTTCGGATAGGCTCCAAGAAATAGGTTTTGCTATGGAGAGGGCTACTGCACTTTATGGACAATTAACGGGGATGGCCTTAAATCTGATGTATTTCCCCTGTGTAGTTATAGTAGGGTTGACCATAAGTCTTGTTCCTGCTGTATCAGAAGCTTTTGCTCAAAAAAACATACCGTTACTGCACAATCGCATAAAAACTTCTTCCCGATTAGTAATCCTTTTTTCTTTACCTTCAGCAGTGGGCTTATTTTTACTTTCGCTTCCCATTTTAAATAATACGGCAACGGTATTATTATATAATAATGCAGAAGCAGCATATCCGGTAACATTTTTAGCATGGGGGGTTGTTTTCTTTTCCCTTTATTTGGCTACTACTGGAACTCTTCAGGGTATGGGATATGCTCTTGTTCCCGTTAAGAACATGCTTTTGGGGGCATTTGTTAAAATTGTTTTAACCTGGTTTTTAACCAGTATGCCAGAACTTCATATAGGCGGCGCTGCTCTTGCTACCAGCATTGGCTTTGCGCTGGGTGCGTTTTTAAATTTATTACAGGTAAGTAAATTATCCGGGTTTCGTTATAAAATTCGGGAGTTTTTATTTAAACCGATACTTTCAGTTTTGATTATGTCGGTATTTGTAATATTTTCATACCGGCTTGTATTTATGTTTTTAGAAGAAATACTCCCCTTTTCATTAATTAATGGCATTGCTACTATAACTTGTATTATAATTGGTGCGTTTATTTACTTGATTTCATTATTATTATTGGGTTGGCTTACTTCAGATGATCTAATGTCTATACCTTATGTGGGGGAACCCATATTGAAGTGGGCCCGAAAGTACAGGTTGATGAAGTGATATAAGTTTATTATCTTGGAAGGGGAGGGGTATAAATTTCTGAACATAAATATACCAAAACAAAATTGAATAATTTTATTTGTGAAAATATGGCAATTGGGGTTACCGTGTTAGATGTTAAATCTCTTGAACATCTTAAAGAGCCTGTGCCGCATTTTCTTGTAATTAGTCCACCCGCCAAGCAATTTCAATGGAAACGATTAAAATATTTGCTGGAACAAATATATCCCGGCAAGTATCCCGTTATGGTGGTTAGAAACCGGAGAAAGCCGCCTTGGAAGCGAAAAGGTGATTTTAAAAAATGGGTTCCTCTATCTGCTCTGGAGAAGTTGTCATTATCAAAAATGAGACGGAGCATACATTATTTATGTTTGCCACCTTTAAACAACCACAGCGTTTCCGAGTTAATGATCATTATGGAAAAGCTAAGAGGAGAAAAAGGCTGCCCGTGGGACAAGAAACAGGACCATAAAACATTGAAACCCTACGTAATAGAGGAGGCTTATGAAGTAATAGAGGCTATTGACAGTGAAAATCCGTTATTACTTAAAGATGAACTTGGGGATTTGCTTTTACAAATAATATTTCATGCTCATTTAGCGCGTGAGTCTGGTAACTTTGCTTTTTCTCAAGTAGTAAATAATACTATAATGAAATTAATACGCCGTCATCCCCATGTTTTCGGCGAATTAAACGGTGTAAATTCTTTAAATGATGTAAGATGTAAATGGGACGAAATAAAAAAAATGGAAAAACAAGACTTTGCATCTTCGAAAAATACCTGTGCACAAGAGGACTCTACATTGCCCGCATTAATAAAAGCTATTAAAACTCAAGAAAAAGCTGCTCGCTTAGGGTTTGATTGGGAGACATTGGAAGGTCCATTGGAGAAACTCAAGGAAGAAGTTAGTGAGCTGTGGAACGCTTATTGGTTTGGTTCCAGGCAAAATATTGAAGAAGAACTTGGAGACTTAATGTTCACGCTGGTCAATGTGTCACGTTTTATGGGAATTAATCCGGAAATAATGCTGGTCAAAACCATCAATAAATTCAACAAAAGGTTTGATTATATAAATAATAAAGTAAAGCAGGAAGGAAAAGATATGTCAGCATATGACATTGGTCAACTTGAAAGGTGGTGGAATGAGTCCAAGAAAGAAGATGAAAATTAGAAAGTTTTTACTTAAATTTATGATATGTTAACGGATTAAAGTAATTTAATTTTGAGTATAAGAAGAAATTTGATATAATAAATTAGAAAAAAAGCTTAGTCATTTGACATGTTGCTGTGACCTTTGAATAATAAATTATGAAGGAGTAGCTTTTATGCAAAAAGGCAGGAGGAAAAAACAGGTGGTAGAGCCATTTCCTCGCTCCAAGCAGAGAAGGTGGAATATAAAGCGGGTTTATCTTTATGGGGGAATCATGTTTATTTGCTTCATGATGCTTATAGTGGGTGTTTATAGTTTTCAGTATTTCCAAAAATCTGCGGAACTTGAAAAATACCAAAAAGAATTGGCCAGAATTGAAGAAGAAAACAAAGAATTAGAAAAAGAGATTGAGAGGTTATACGATGAAGAATACATTGAATTTTTAGCCCGTCGGCATTTTGGCCTAATAAAATCAGAGGAATAACTTAAAAGCTTAAAGGGGTTGCCTCATAAAAGGATTGTTTTAAATTTTTAATACTGTAAAATAAATATAGTTATAATAAATATTTGTAAGGAGGAAAATTATTAGTATGGCAGTAAAAACTGGAGATATTTTAGAAGGGGTTGTAAAAAGCATAACCAATTTTGGAGCTTTTATTCAACTTCCTGATGGAGAAACTGGTTTGGTTCATATTTCTGAAGTGGCCAACAGTTATGTAAAAGACATTAATGATTTTTTACAAAAAGATGATCCGGTGAAAGTTAAAGTTCTTTCTATAGATGACAAAGGAAAAATAGCTTTATCTATTAAGCAGTCTGAGGTGAAAAAAGAGCAAAATAAAAAAACAGGCGCTGATTTTGAGGATAAACTCTCCCGTTTTCTTAAAGAAAGTGATGAACGCCAACATGATATAAAAAAGAATACGGAATCTAAAAGAGGTAATCGGCAGGCTTTTTGATGATAAAAATAATTTAACCTTCCTCTTAGACTCCTGGTATGAGGAGTCTTTTTTATAGAGCATTGAATTAATGTAAAATGATGCATTAAAAGTTGAATTGGAGATTAAATGGAGAGGCATAAAAGAGGCATTATAGACATTGGAACAAATTCGGTGCGTCTGCTCCTGGCAAATGTCAATGAAAATAATGTTTATGTGGAGTATCAGGCATTGGAGATGACTAGATTGGGAGAAGGCTTTTTAGGAAATAATTATCTTTCCCCTTTAGCAATAGAAAGAACCGTAAAAGCAGTAAATAAGTTTTGGACTTTGGCGTTGGAAGAAGGAGCTATAAATATTTTTTTGGTAGCTACCAGTGCTGTACGAGAAGCTTCCAACCGAAACGAATTAAGGGATAAAATTTGGGAGATAACCAAACAAGAAATATATGTCATTGATGAAAAAGACGAAGCTTTTTATAGTTATCGCGGTGCTTTGTATTCTTTGGATTTATCAATGCAGGAAACCGTGGTTTTTGATTTGGGTGGTGGAAGTACTGAATTTATTTGGGTGGAAGAGAATAATGATCCCCGATTTTTAAGTTTACCGGTTGGAGTAGTTAAGCTTCAGGAAAAATACGATTTGCTGGATATACCACCTGCAAAAAAAATTTGGGAAGCTAGGGAACACTTGATGAGAATGTTGGAAGCCTTGCCACCACTTGATGCTTCTATTGCCCTGGTAGGAGTAGGGGGTACTATTACTACTCTTTCTTCAATAAATTTAGGGTTACATAAGTATGATTCGCAGAAGATACATGGAAGCAAATTATATGATTATCAGGTAAAAAAATGGGCGGAAATTTTATTAAGTTCCACATTGGAGGAGCGCAAACATATACGCGGTTTAATGCCTGATCGAGCTGATGTTATTGTGTCGGGTGTCATCATGGTAGATGTTATTATGGATAAATTTGGCGTATCTATGCTGTATGTAAGTGAAGGGGATTTACTTACCGGGTATTTGGCGGAAAAAGGGCAAAAAATAGTTTTCTAACTTATATATAAGGAGTTTGATTTCCATAAAAAAAGAAAGTCCTTTTATAGAAAAAGTCAGAGAGACTATAATTAACAATAACCTGTTGCAGGAAGGCGATCGGGTTTTAGTAGGCGTGTCGGGTGGGGTGGACTCGTTAAGTTTATTTCATGCTCTGCTTATGCTGAAGACAGAATGGGGCATTGAGATTTGTGCGGGACACCTTAACCATGGGTTTCGAGAAGATGCCCGGGAAGACCTTGAATTTGTTCGCTCCCTGGCTAAAAGATGGAAAGTCCCCTTTTACGGCGCATCTATAAATGTACCTTATTATAGTAATAAAATGGGTTTATCTTCTCAACAAGCAGCACGTTATTTTCGTTTCCAATTTTTCTTGAAGGGATCCCGGTATTTTAGGGCCAATAAAATTGCCCTCGGCCATCATCAGGATGATCAAGTAGAAACCGTGTTGCTCAATATATTAAATGGGACCGGCTTGGAAGGCTTGGCAGGGATGAAGGCTAATCGTAGATGGAAAGGATTAACTATTATACGCCCTTTATTATATCACAGCAAAACTCAGATATTGAATTATTGTAAATCAGAAGAGATCGAATACAGAGAGGATTCCAGCAATTTAAAGACTATCTATCAGCGCAATAAGATTCGCCTGGAGCTTCTTCCTTATTTAAAAGAATATAACTATCAAATAGATAATGCAATTTTACGTTTATCTGCCCTGGCTCGAGAAGACGATAATTATTTGCAAAAAAAGGCTGAAAAATATTTAAAAATTTGTTTGGTAACCCTCACTAACGATAAAGTTGTCCTTAATGCTAATACTTTGAAAAAAATAACCCCTGCTTTGCAGCGCCGGGTGATCAGAAAAACATGGCAAAAGCTTTTCCCGGAGAAAGCTTTTCTTGGCTTTAAGCATATTGAAGCCATTATCTGGCTTTATCAAAAAGGAGAAATGAATAAGTTAATAATCTTACCTAATCAAGTGAAAGTTTGCAATCGCCCGGGAGGCAGGTTGGTTTTTTTGCTCCGGGAAAATTTAGAAGCAGAGAAAAGTTTTGCGCCGAGGTCACTAAATGTGCCGGGAAAAACCTTTATTCCGGGAATTGAGAGTATAATAGAGACGGAAATAAAGAAGCCTGCCGAATTAAAATGGCCCCCGGCTAAAAATAGAGAAGCTTACCTGGACTTGGAAAAAATTAATTTGCCATTAAAAATTTGTAGTCGCTGGAGAGGAGCGCGTTTTTCACCTCTGGGTATGGAAAATGGCACAAAGAAGATCAAGGATTATTTTATAGATAAAAAGATTCCCCATCAAAAAAGAGATGTCCATCCTTTGGTATTATCGGGAGGAGAAATTGCCTGGGTGGTGGGGATGGAGATTTCTCATAGGTATCGGGTTACAGAGAGCACCAAGTGTGTATTGGTTCTAAAATTTTCAAGGGCCGAGTAATTATAAGGGGGGCTAAGCTTGAATGAACCGGGACAAGTTCTTATCAACCGCAAGGAAATTGCTCAAAAGGTAGAAGAACTTGCTTTTTCCATAAACCAAGATTACCAAAATGAATCGGTTCTTTTTGTCGGTGTTCTTAAAGGGGCGGTAGTATTTCTTGCAGATCTTATTCGATATATGAGCATACCGGTAGAAATAGATTTTATGGCTGTTTCCAGCTATGGAAACTCTACTAAAAGTTCCGGAGAAGTAAGGATTTTGAAAGATCTGGAACAAAGCATTGATCATAAGAACGTGCTCATTGTGGAAGATATTATGGATACAGGCCTTACCCTGCAGTTTTTAAGTAAAACCTTACACCAGCGGCATCCCCTTTCGATTCAAGTGGTTACACTTTTGGATAAACCCCAAAAACGCCTGGTAAATATCCATCCGGATTATCTGGGGTTTACCATAGGTGATAATTTTGTGGTAGGATATGGTTTGGATTTTGGGGAAAAATTCCGCGAGTTACCGGATATTCATGTGTTAAACCAATGAGTAATATCATCATTTGAGATATAGAATGCTCCGAGATTAATCTTTCAGTTCTTATATGGCCAAGGATTAGAGGAAGTCTACTTTTATTGGCAGTTCTATTATTGTATGTTAAAATTAAATGGTAGCTTGTTTTATAGAATTTAAGGAGGTTATAAATGAGTCCATTTATGCGTCAGGCAACTTTTTACCTGCTTATTGCCATTGTAGTTATTGCTTTGGTAAGTTATTTTCAGGGCAGGGAAGAAGTGCTTCAAATTGATTATATTCCAGATTTTATTCAGCTCATTCAAAATGAACAAATAGAAAAAGTTTATTTGGAAGGGGTAGACATTCAGGCAGAGCTAACTCAGGAACTGGAATTTGATGGCACCGTTGCCACCCAAATACAAACTAGTAAACCCCCTGATGATGACTTAACTGCCAGATTGGAAGAACATAACATCCGGTTTGAATCTCAAGAAGTTACTACTCCCTGGTGGAGTGCTTTAACCTATATGATCCCTTTTGTGTTGTTAATAGGCCTTTTCTTTTTCTTTATGCAGCAGTCCCAGGGAGGCGGCAGTAAAGTAATGAATTTTGGCAAAAGCAAGGCCCGCCTGCATGACGCAGAACAAAAGAAGGTTACTTTTGATGAAGTAGCCGGAGCTGATGAAGAAAAAGCAGAACTGGAAGAAATAGTTGGATTCCTTAAATCCCCTAAAAAATACATTGAAATTGGAGCCAGAATTCCGAAAGGTATTTTACTGGTAGGTCCCCCCGGAACGGGTAAGACACTTTTGGGAAGGGCGGTAGCCGGTGAAGCGGGGGTTCCATTTTTTAGTATTAGCGGGTCTGATTTTGTGGAAATGTTTGTTGGTGTGGGTGCTTCGAGAGTGAGAGATCTTTTTGAAAACGCCAAGAAAAACGCGCCCTGTATTGTATTTATGGATGAAATTGACGCTGTAGGCAGGCAAAGGGGAGCCGGTCTTGGCGGTGGACACGATGAAAGGGAACAAACGTTAAATCAACTTCTGGTGGAAATGGATGGTTTTGATATCAATGAAGGTATTATTTTGTTGGCAGCTACTAACAGGCCTGACATTCTTGATCCTGCCTTGCTACGTCCCGGTCGTTTTGACCGCCAGGTAACGGTAAATTATCCTGATGTAAAAGGAAGAGAAGAAATACTACAGGTCCATATAAGAAAAAAACAGTTGGATGATGATGTAGATCTTAGAACAATTGCCAAGCGGACCCCCGGGTTCACGGGGGCAGATCTGGAAAATGTGGTTAATGAAGCAGCGCTGCTTACGGCTAGAAAAGATAAAAAAAATATTGGCATGCAAGAGTTGGAAGCCGCTATTGACCGGGTAATTGCAGGCACAGAGAAAAAAAGCCGCGTAATCAGTGAATTTGAGAAAAAATTGGTTGCTTTTCACGAAGCGGGGCATGCTTTAGTGGGGTACCTTCTGCCCAAAACAGATCCGATTCATAAAGTTTCAATTATACCACGGGGTAAAGCAGGAGGCTATACTCTAATGTTGCCTGAGGAAGACCGTTATTATATGACCCGCACAGAACTTTTGGAGCGAGTAAGTACCTTGTTGGCCGGCAGGGTAGCAGAACAGATTGCGCTTGAAGAAATAAGCACGGGGGCCCAAAATGACCTGGAAAGAGCCACAAGTGTTGTCCGGCAAATGATTATGGAATATGGCATGAGTGATAAACTTGGGCCTATTACTCTTGGCAACAAGCAAGATCAAGTGTTTTTAGGGCGGGATCTGGCCCGGGAAAGGGATTACAGTGAAGAAATAGCCAGGGCTATTGATGCAGAAATTCGTAATACTATAGATAATTGTTATCATCGGGCGGAGGAATTAATAGAAAAAAACAAAGATAAATTATATGCTTTAGCCCATGCTCTTTTAGAGAAAGAGACGCTTGAATCTGAAGAAATAATTGCCATCATTGAAAATAAATCAGTGGAAACTGTAAGAGAGGAACATAATTCTCAAGAGAGTAAAAACGATACAGAAGGAAAAGATTTAGATAAAGAAGAAGTTGATGATTTTGTAAGCAATTATGGGTCTAGTGAACATGAGAGTTCCCGGGATGGTGAAACCTTGCAAGAATAAGGGCAAGTGATGAAAAATTATTTTAATTGCCGGGAGAAAACGTGAGCATTATGGTAGAAAAGACGGGCATAAACTTCATTAGGTAAATGCAAGTTTAAAATGTTTTGCATGTCCATGTAAGGTTCATTTGTTATAAAAGGGAAGTCACTACCGTATATTACCCTATCGGGATATTGCATGATCAAGGTTTTAATGTCTTCCAGAGGAATTGTAAAAGAATGGTTGTTAAAAACAAAGGAAGTATCTAAATAAATATGGGGATACTTTTCTAAAAGGGTATTGCATTCTTTAAGCTCAAACAGCCCCATATGAGGTATAAGTATTTTTAGATTGGGAAAGTAATGCAAAATTTTATAGAGATAGTTTATACCCACACAGTCCTGGAGGTGAAGGGGAAAAGTAGAGGTATGAATAATAACCCCTTTTCCCTTTTCTTCAAGTGCTTCATAAACGGGAAAGAGCCTTTCATCATCGGGGGGGATTCTTTTTACCAGGGAATGAATTTTTAAACCCGGAAAGTCATATAGATCCAAAGCTTCATAAAGAACATCGACTAAATTATCATCGGCAGGATGTATGCATCCATAGGGAACAAGCCAGGGGTGTTCTTGGGTTAGTTCTGCTAACCAGCGGTTAAGATCTAAAGAAATATTAGGTTTATGTGCATATACCAATACCGATGCGCGATCAATTCCGGCAGACTTAAGATAATTAATTAATAAAGGATGATAATCGGTGAAGGCCAAATTCCAGCCATAATTATCTTTAAATACCCGGTAAATGGCTTGAAAGAGTTTGGGAGGAAAAAGATGGATATGCCCGTCCCATAATAATTCGACTTCTGGAATGATTTTTTTTAAGTTTGATTGTGATAAGTTTCTGAGATTGTTTTCTGCCTTCATATTATCATTATAACAAAAAAGATTAAAAAGGAGTTATTTCAAATAGAATAATTGAAGCAGGAAAAATAAACAGTTATATAGAATTATAAAGTTTGGAATAGGGCTTATTTATTAATATTAAATATATAATATTAAAATCCTGGTGAAGGGAGTGGTCTACTAAAGGGTGATTGACTAAGTAAAAGTAGGAGTATGGTGCGAGAATTACTTGCAAATTATATTTAAAGGAGGAAAATTAATGGCACTAGATCCGACCAAACATGCTGATTGGGAAATTGCTGAAGAAGCAGAGTCTCGTATGAAGACTGTGTATCAAATGGCTGAAGAACTGGGGCTGGAACAAGAAGAATTATTGCCCCACGGCAACTATGTGGCGAAGATTGACTTTAAGAAACTTTTGGCGCGCATGAAAGACAAGCCTGATGGCAAGTATATTGACGTAACTGCTATCAACCCTACACCCCTTGGAGAAGGAAAAACTACTACGACTATGGGGCTTACCCAGGGCATGGGCAAAATTGGAAAAGAAGTAATGGCGACTATTCGCCAACCCTCTGGTGGTCCTACCATGAACATCAAAGGTTCTGCAGCCGGAGGAGGACTGGCCCAGTGTATTCCGCTAACGCCTTTTTCCCTGGGGCTAACCGGTGATATTAATGACATTATGAATGCGCATAATCTGGGTATGGTTGCCCTAACTTCCAGGTTGCAGCATGAATTTAATTCCTCAGACAAGTTTTTGGAAAAACGTGGTTTGAAGAGATTAAATATTGATCCTCGCAATGTGCAATTTAAGTGGATAATTGACTTTTGTGCCCAGGCACTGCGAAATATAATTATTGGCATGGGCGGCAAAAGAGATGGTTTCATGATGGAGTCTGGTTTCAATATTGCGGTTTCTTCGGAAATTATGGCTATTTTGTCAATGGCAAAAGATCTAAAAGATATGCGGGAAAGAATGGGCCGCATTGTAGTTGCTTATGATAAGCAAGGAAATGATGTAACTACTGCAGACTTGGAAGTAGACGGTGCCATGACAGCCTGGATGGTAAATGCCCTGAACCCTAATTTGATGCAGACTCTTGAAGGTCAACCTACCTTGGTTCACGCCGGTCCATTTGCCAACATTGCTATTGGGCAGTCTTCCATCGTGGCCGACCGGGTAGGATTAAAACTTAAAGACTATGTCCTAACTGAGTCTGGTTTCGGAGCCGATATTGGCTTTGAAAAATTCTGGAATTTAAAGTGCCGCATGTCCGGCTTAAAACCCCATGCAGCCGTTTTAGTTACTACTATTAGAGCTATGAAGTGCCATGGCGGCGCCCCCGTTCCCGTTCCTGGGCAACCCATTGATCCCGCTTACAATGAAGAAAATGTGGGATGGGTAGAAAAAGGCTGCGAAAACCTTATTCAGCATATCAACACCATCAAAAAATCGGGTATTAATCCTGTAGTATGTATTAACCATTTCTACACGGATACCGACAATGAGATCAATGCAGTTCGCCGTTTAGCCGAAGAAGCCGGAGCCTGGGTTGCAGTATCCAAGCACTGGCAGTATGGAGGCGACGGGGCAAAAGAACTTGCTGAAGCAGTAGTAGAAGCAGCTGATAAGCCAAATGAATTTCGTTTTCTGTATGACCTGGAAACACCACTGCGCGAGCGCATTGATTTAATTGTGAAAGAAGTATATGGCGGTGATGGAGTAGAATATTCGCCTGAAGCATTAGAGAAGGCTAAGAAAATTGAGGAAGACAAAGAACTAATGAAACAACTGGGTACTTGCATGGCCAAAACTCACCTTAGCTTAACAGACAATCCTGCGTTAAAAGGAGCCCCCAAGAACTGGAAGCTTTTCGTGCGTGATATTTTGACCTATAAAGGGGCAGGTTTCGTGGTGCCTCTTGCCGGCACTATTCCCATGATGCCCGGTACTGCTTCTGATCCGGCATATCGGAAAGTAGATGTGGATACAGAAACAGGAAGGGTTCAAGGATTGTTTTAAAAAAATAAAATATGGGATGGGATAACTACTCAGGCTAAAAAAACTTGTTTAAGGCACGCTTTCCACGGAAAAGTGATCGAGTGTCCCTGAAGTACAGCAAAGAGCCTTATTTTAGGAGCGGGGGAGGCGATGAAGCCCATCACTTTGGCACAGCAGTGTATAGTAGAGTAGTTACGTTATGAAATCTATGTATTATAAGGACGCTAAAAGCCGGGATGCGAATCGGCACACTTAGCGTCCTTTTTTTTGGGGAGGGTTATTGATGCTGTTGATGATTGATAATTATGATTCATTTACCTTTATCCTGGTGGATTATTTTCGTCGCCTGGGATGTATTATGGAAGTATATCGTAATGATGAATTGACTTTAGCTGAAGTGGAAGAAATGAACCCTCGAGGCATTGTAATTTCGCCTGGCCCCAAGGATCCTGATCATGCCGGCATAAGCATATCTTTGGTCAAACAATTTGGCGGTAGAATTCCTTTGCTGGGAGTTTGTTTGGGACATCAAGCTATAGGACAATTTTATGGAGCGAAGGTAGTTAGGGCATCCCGTTTGATGCATGGGAAAACTTCCGCAATTTACCACCAGGGAAGGGGTGTTTTTAAAGATCTATCTTCTCCTTTAAAGGCCACACGCTATCATTCTCTGATCCTTGACCCGGAATCAATACCGCCTGTGCTTGAAGTAACTGCGCAAACTATGGAGGGAGAGATAATGGGGGTAAAGCATCGATATTATAATGTGGAGGGTGTTCAGTTTCATCCTGAATCAATCCTTACAGAATCAGGGGAGAAAATATTAAAAAATTTTTTGGAAGGGATTGAAGAATGCCAGGATAATAAAGAAAAGGGGGGTAAAAGTTGCAACCCATAATAGAAGAACTCCCTTGTTATTTAGAAGGAGAAAAAGTTTATGAAGTTTTTCAAAATGACGCGTACAGTTTTCTATTAGACAGCGGCATCGTGCATCATAATTTGGGACGCTATTCTTTCATGGGAAGTGAGCCCTTTTTGGTTTTTCGTTCGCAAGGGTTTAGATGTAACATCCAATACTTGCAGGGTTGGGCATATTATGTGAACAAAAATCCTTTTACTTGTTTGCATGAACTGGTTAACAAATATAAAGAGCATAGTTTAACTGAATTGCCTTTTGTCGGAGGAGGCGCGGTAGGATATATGTCTTATGATATGGGGCGCAGTCTGGAAAAATTGCCTTATAAAATTCCTGATGACATTGGAATACCGGAATGTTTGATGGCTTTTTATGATTCTGGTGTGATTATAGATCATTTGCATGAAAGAACTTATATATTTTCTACAGGACTACCTTGGAGAGGAAAGGAAAAGGAAAAACACCGTGATCAAAGATTTCGGGCACTGTTTAGCCGAATTAAAAATCTTCGGGACCTTAGTTATCATAATTCAGAACACGCCCAGAACACTGGGAGGGATTTAAGGGCTAACTTTTCTAAAGAAAGTTACCTTTCGGCTGTGAATAAAGCTTTAGATTATATCGGCAGAGGAGATATTTACCAGGTGAACCTTACCCAACGCTTTGAAGCCCGTTTTGACAGTTCTCCCTGGGAGTTGTATAAGCGCCTAAAATCGCTGAACCCTTCTCCTTTTGCTTCTTTTTTAAATTTTCCGGAAGTGACGGTGGTGAGTTCTTCACCGGAAAGATTTTTAAGGCAGGAAGGCACTAAGATGGAAACCCGTCCTATTAAGGGCACACGCCCGCGAGGCAGAACCTCTGATGAAGATTATGCTTTACGGCAAGAATTATGGGAAAGCTCTAAAGATCAAGCAGAATTAGTAATGATTGTAGACTTAGAGCGCAATGATCTGAGCAAAATATGCAAAACAGGTACAGTTAAAGTTCCGGAACTCTTTACGCTTGAGGAATATGCTACGGTTCATCACCTGGTTTCTACCGTAGAGGGAGAGCTTAGGCCTGAGAGCAGCGTGATTGACGTTTTGCAAGCTTCTTTTCCCGGTGGATCTATTACCGGTGCCCCAAAGATTCGGGCTATGGAGATAATTGAAGAACTAGAGCCTGTGCGGCGGGGAATTTATACGGGCTCTATAGGATATATTGATTTTAACGGGCATGCTGACTTAAATATTGTAATACGTACCATTATAATTAAAAATAACCGGGTGTTCTTTCAAGTGGGCGGAGGCATAGTAGCTGATTCATCTCCTCAGGCTGAATATCAGGAGACACTTGACAAAGCTAAAGCCCTTTTAGGTGCTTTAGGTTTTGAATATTAAATAGGGGGGATTTAGTGAGTAATTTATGTTATTTGAATGGAAATGTTTTATCCCTTGACGAAGCTTGCATTTCTATCAACGACCGGGGGGTCCTTTATGGAGACGGTTTATTCGAAACTGTTCGTATTTATAATGGCATGCCTTTTTTAATAGAAGAACACCTACAGAGAATGAGAGAAGGGGCTTTGGCCTTACATATTAGTCTACCGGGCACTTTGTTGGAGATGAAAGAGGCAGTTGATGAAATTCTGGCTGCTAATGAGGTGCGGGAAGGATTGATGAGATTAACCCTTACCAGAGGAACTAATGTGCGCGGAATTTGGCCCGAGACTAATAGTAATTCTACTTTTTTTATTACTACAAACCCTTCCGTTCCTTATACTCCGGAACAATATCGTCAAGGTATTAAAGCTTCTTTTATGAGCTTTCCTTTAAATGAAAACTCCCCTCAGGTAGGTTTTAAAACACTTAACTACCTTGATAATATATTGGGCCGTCGCGAGGCATATTATAAAGGAGTAGACGAAGGAATATTTTTAAATCTAAAAGGCTACCTGGTGGAAGGAACGGCAAGCAATCTTTTTGTAATAAAAAACAATGTCCTGTTTACTCCTCCACCGGAATCGGGGTTGCTGCCGGGAATTACCCGGGCTGTGGTGCTAAAACTGGCTTCTAAGACTTATGGGGTTGAGGAGCAAAATTTAAGCCCTGCCTTTTTAAAAGGGGCGGATGAAGCTTTTCTAACCAATTCTTTAATGGAGATTATGCCCCTGGTAAAAATTGATGAAGACATCATTGGCTCTGGTTTTGTCGGGGCTATAACAGTTAATCTTCACCGAACTTATCAGGAATATATAAAAAGTAATCTTGCCTAAATTAATTATTGTTTATTTAATAAGAAATAGCTAAATTCATCCCAGGGGTTTTGCAGATCCAGCTTGTCTACGCCTTCCGGAGGCCCCAGTGCTTGAAGCAACTCTTTTACATTTTGTGAAAACCCCGGCGGGATTAATTGGGGGGCAATTTCGGCCAGGGGTACCAAAACAAACCAGCGATAGGCGATTAAAGGATGAGGCAATTGAAGGTTTTCATTATGGATTATTGTTTCCGGATAAACCAGTATATCAAGGTCAATAAGGCGGGATGCCCAATTTCCCTTTTCCTTTCTTCCCAGTTCATGCTCTATTTGTTTGGTTAGTTGCAGTAAATCAAGGGGAGAAAGGTTGGTTTCTACCGCGCATACAGCATTTAAATAACGTTCTTGCGCGGTAGTTCCTACCGGGTCGGTTTCATAAATAGACGAAAGTGAGTGGAGCTCTACTCGTGGGTGTTTATTTAATTTGATTACAGCTTTTTTAAGATAAGATAGCCGATTATTTAAGTTAGCTCCCAACCCGATATAAACAATGCTCATATTAATTCCCTCCCCTTCGTCCTTAAAGGAATGCTGTTTATTTTTCCTGGTCGCATTTTCATAATAAATTACTTGCTCCCAAATCGAACTACTGTGGCAGAAACACCATCAGTTGCCTCCGACAAAGGAGGGTTTGGTTTTATTACCGTAACTGTTATTTTTTTTACTTGGGGAAAAAAATATAAAATTTCATGGGATATTTTTTCAGCCAAAGTTTCGATTAGCCGGCAGGGTTCTCGGGCGGAAATCTCTTTAACCATGCTACAAATATTACTGTAATCTACCGTATCTTCTATATCATCTGTTCTACTAATGCCTTGCAAGTTTACTTCCAGGCTGATACTTATCAGAAATTCTTGGCCCTGCTCCCTTTCTTCGGGTAAGACTCCGTGGTAGTCGTATAGTGATATATTGTTTATGTCGATTCTGTCCATTTTTATTTCTCCTTGAATTAAATAGAAGTTAACGTTTGACGATGGCATCCGTCATCATCACTACCCGCCGCATTTCTCTAATGTCATGTACCCTGACTATATCTACTCCTTTGGTAATACCGTACGCGATGGTAGCGGCGGTTCCTTCAAGTCGCTCGGAAGTGGGCAAGTCAAGGATTTTGCCGATTAATGATTTGCGAGAAGTGCCCAACAAAATGGGAAAATTCAGGGTTTTTAACTTATCTAAATGGTGCATTACTTCCAGGTTATGCTCCAATGTTTTTCCAAAGCCAATGCCCGGATCAATAATAATATTATTTGCAGCGATGCCGGCATTAAGGGCCATATTAATACTTTCTTGAAGATCGGAAATAACTTCTGAAATAACATCTTCATAAATTGCTTTTTCCCGATTATGCATTAAGCACACCGGCACTTCATATTTTGCTGTAAGCTCCGCCATTTTTGAATCGGCTTTGAGCCCCCAAACATCATTAACCATTTGTACGCCTTCTTGCAATGCTTCTTCAGCTACACTTGACTTGTAAGTATCTATGGAGAGGGGGATATTAATTTCCTTAATTATGGTTTTAATGACAGGAATAACGCGGCGTAGTTCTTCTTCTGCAGAAATAGGAGTGGCCCCGGGGCGCGTTGATTCGCCTCCTATATCAATTAGATCTGCTCCTTCATTAGCTATGTGATGCGCTTGTTCTAAAGCTTTTTGCGGTTCTAGAAAACTTCCTCCATCAGAAAATGAGTCGGGGGTAATATTAAGGGTTCCCATAATCAGGGTTCTTTTGCCAAGGGAAAGCTTATGATTGCCGCAATTGAGTATTTTGCTCATTTCAACAACCTCCCGGCTTTGATATACTTACTTGCCCTTAATCAAGGTAAAAGCTTCTTCGCGTGAAACGGGGCTGTGACGGAATAAACCTCTTACTGCAGAAGTTACCGTAATGGAACCCGGCTTTTTAACCCCACGAATACTCATGCAAAGGTGCTCAGCTTCAATTACGACAACCACCCCTTTAGGAGAAAGCATTTCCATAATTGTGTCTGCGGTTTGTGTGGTAAGCCGTTCCTGTAATTGAGGACGGCAAGCAATAACTTCAATTACCCGCACTAATTTACTAAGTCCGGTTATGCGTCCGCCGGCGGGGATATAAGCGATATGGGCTTTGCCATAAAAAGGCATGAGATGATGCTCACACATGGAGTAAAAAGAGATGTCTTTAACCAACACCATTTCGTCATGCTCATCAGAAACAAAACACTTTTTCAGAAGTTCGCGAGCATCTTGATGTACTCCGCCAAAAACTTCACTGTACAATTTGGCAACCCTCTCAGGTGTTTCTCTTAGCCCTTCTCGGGTAGAATCTTCTCCAATGGCTTCCAGGATCATTTTAACTGCTTGTTGTATTTTTTGTTCATCTACCATTTATAAATTTTCTCCTTTATTTTAAGTAAAAATTATCTTGTATATAAAGCTTAGTAATGTTATCAGGTATTTGATTCGATTATTTTTAGCTTTTTCCTGCATATAGTAGAGAATGATAATATATGTTTTTAAAACAAACCTTATAGTGATAATTAACTGAGCCCGGAATAGAGTCCGTATAGTGGTGTAGAAATAGAAAGCTATATACTTTTACGGTTAGCCGGACCCGGAGTGATGCAATTGTATTTTTAGTATGTCTTTGATATATTTATCAGGGGGTGTATTCATGCTGTTAACCATAGATGTGGGAAATACTCATAAAATGCTTGGTGTGTTTCAAAATAATGAATTAATTACATGTTGGCGTATTACCACAAGTTGGGAGCGCAGCGAGGATGAATTGGGAATTACTATTAAAAACCTTTTCAGGCATAGTGACTTAGAATGGAGGGATGTCACCGGAATTGTAATTTCCTCGGTAGTACCCCCTTTAATGTATTCCCTGGAAAAAATGTCTAA
>Ga0207421_10000529_pt1 | contig 49008 bp, 54 predicted proteins | sample SodLakKL_010_SED_4_FD_187542 | JGI IMG/M metagenome (GOLD analysis project Ga0207421, IMG submission 187542) | Alkaline sediment microbial communities from Lake Tanatar, Kulunda Steppe, Russia - 8KL_010_SED (SPAdes) (version 2) | ecosystem: Environmental > Aquatic > Non-marine Saline and...
TTGAGAGCCAGGCCGTAAACCTCGTGGGGAAACTCCAGCAATTCCATGGACATACAGCTTTCTAAACCATAAACGCGGGCAATTCCGTCCCCGACGTATATGACCACGCCGGTGTCTACCATTTCCACTTTATCCTGGTAGCTTTCAATTTGCTTTTTTATCACTGCACTGATTTCATCGGGCCTTATGCTCATTTAAAAACCCCCCTTAGCCTGTATCTCTTCTCCCTCAAACCTTACACACTCTTTTTTCCCTTACTTTTTCCGGCCAGAGAAACGCTTTCCTAACCCGTGTGTACCAGCCACTCTTTCATTTTTCTCAGGCGGGTATCTACACTCCCGTCCAGCATTTTAGAACCTACCTTTAGAATTACCCCGCCCTTTATGGAATCGTTTTTCTTTTCTTCCAGAACTACTTTTTTTCCCGTATAATTCTGCATGTTTTCTATTATCTTATCTTTTTGCTTTTCCTCCAGCTCCCGGGGGGTGTATACCTCCACCACCTGAATTTCCCTTTTCTGCTGGAATTGTCTTCGATACTGTTTTACCGTTTCTTCAATTTCCGCGCTTCTTTCTTTGTCTACCATTAAAAAAAGAAAGTTAATTACTTCTTCTGGTGTCTTTTCCCTGGAGGAAAAAAGCTCCTTTATTATTTCTTTTTTGTCCTTCTTTTTCACCAGGGGGTGCACCAAAATATCCCGAATTCTGCTTTCCTGCTGCAACTGCTTTTCCAAAAACTCCAGCCCGGAAAGAACTTCTTCTTCTATCTTTCTTTCCCGGCTGACCTGGTACAGGGCCCGGGCATAGTTTTCCGCAACCGCCAGCCGGATCATGAGGCTCTACCTACTTCATCCAGGTATTGTTCAATCAACTTCTTGTGGGAGGCCTCGTCAATTTCCTTTTCCAGGATCCTGCCGGCTATGGCGACGGAAAAGCTGGCTATTTCCTCGCGCATTTCACTAAAAGCCCTCTCTTTTTCGGCTTCTATTTCCTGGCGGGCTTTTTCCAGCATCTCTTCTTTCTTCTGGTTTGCTTCTTTCTGGGCCTCCTTGAGAAGTTCGTCTCTCTGGGTGTACGCTTTTTCTACTATTTTCCTGGCTTCTTCCCGGGCTTCCTGTATCTTTTCCCCGTATTCGGTATTGAGCTGCTCCTGCCTCTGCCGGTTTTCTTCCGCAAGCTGGAGCCCTTCTTCTATCTCCCGGGTCCGGCTATCTATAAGCTGGCTTACCGGGGTGTACAATAACCACCTGAGCAGCAGGAAAAGGACCACCACGTGAGCTATAATCATGGCCAGCTGTTGCCAGGATATGCCAATCATTTCGATTTCTTCGCCGTTCAATTCTATCCCTCCCCCATGTTATTACCGGGAGATCGCCTGTCCCGGCTTTTCGCTAAGTCAGCGGGTTAGCGAAAAGAAGAAGCAAGGCGATAACCAGAGCATATATACCGGTGGTTTCCGCTACCGCCGCACCCAGCAGCATGGTGCGTATTACCACGCCCTGTGCCTCCGGCTGACGTCCCACTGCTTCCGCACCTTTGCCGGCGGCAAAACCCTGGCCGATACCAGCACCAATACCGGCTATCATGGCAGCTCCCGCCCCTAATGCCGATGCAGCGTTAATTAGCTCTTCTCCACTGATCATACCTGTATTCCTCCTTACCAAATTATTTTTTGCTTTAATTTATTGTTTAATTTTCCCAACCCTAAGGAGTAAAAGGATTGGCAAAAAGCAATAACAGACCTATTATCAGGGCGTATATTCCCGTAGTTTGTGCTACCGCCTGTCCCAGCAGCATGGTGCGAACTATTACGGGGTGCCACTTGGGGCGCGCCCCTACCCCTTCCGCACCTTTGCCGGCGGCGTAACCCTGGCCAATGCCCTGGCCGGTAGCGCCTATAATAGCCACGCCGGCTCCTAAAGTAGAAGCAACCAGGATAGCCCAGGAAACCGTGTCCCCCTTTTCCGTAAGGGGATTGTTGTAAAGAATAAGCAAGCCCATCACCAGGCTAAATATCCCCGCGGTAGCAGCCATGGCCTGGCCCATCAACATGACCAGGGTTACTCCCCTCATCTCCCGGGGAGCCCTGCCTGCCGCATTGGCAGCCATGCCCGCGGCCATACCCATGCCTATACCCGGGCCGATGCCTGCAATCATGGCTATGCCGGCTGCCAGACCCGAAGCCGCCAGGACCAGGTCCCGGGGTTCAAACTGGTCAAACCATTCCATCAGCAATTCCAGTTCAAATGTCTGTAAAAATTCCCATATTAGTTCCACGTTCCATCACCCTTTTTGTATAATTATGTGGCCCTTATTCCATCTTCAAGGTAATAAAAGTAAGCGTAAGCATTACAAATATAAACGTCTGAATCAGGCCGGCAAATATATCAAAGTAAGCATGGCCAATAAGGGGAATAATTACCGGCGCAAAAGAATAAAGCAGGGCCATTATAATAACGCTGCCCAGCATGTTACCAAAAAGACGGAAACTTAAAGATACCGGCAGTGCTATCTCACTAACCACGTTGATGGGAAACATAAAGGCCAGCGGCTCAAAATAACTTTTCAGGTACCCCAGGCCTCCCTTGGCCTTTAGCCCGTGGTAATGCACCAGGAAAAAAGTTATAAGGGCCAGGGCAAAGGTGACGTTGAGATCCGCCGTGGGCTGGCGCAAAGCCACCAGTCCGCTTAAATTGGCAAACACCAAGAACAGGGCCAGGGTCATGGTGTAAGGCGCAAAACCACGCTTGTCTTCGCCCATGGTGTTATCCACCAGCCACTGTGAACCTTCTACTACCATTTCCGCAACTAGCTGTAGCTTGCCGGGCACCCGGGTTAACTTTACCCTTACCACCACGGCCATAACTACAAGAAACGCCATTATTATCCAAATATTAAATATGGTGTTGGTAACTTCATAATCCACCAGCGGTAAACTAATGGTATCAATTCCGATTCCTTCCATGCAATCAAGCCCCTTTACTCTTGGTTACTTTTAATAGCCGCTTTTAGTTCGCTACTCTTAAAAGTATAAAAGATCAAAATAACCAGCCTGGGCAGCAGCAACCCCGCCACTGCACCCATGAAATGCAACTCCGAGCGCTGCAACGTTGCAGCCAGGGTAAGAAAATACAACAGGTACCTCACCAGGTAATTTAAAAAAACATACGCCTTGGCCTTAAACTGGGTATAGTTAAATGCCTGGGACAGGGTTTTACCGTGCGACCAAAAATTAAGTAGGGCTACAGTGCCCCCCAGCGCAAGCCCTGCTGCTATATTAGAATACCCCACCACCAGCAGCATGATAACCGCCGGGGCGGCCAGGCTTACAGTTAAAAAGGCAAATCTTTTTTGAAAAGCATGAAGTTCCTGCACTTTATTATCCCTCACTTTATCTCCCTGGAAAGAAGCCGGTATACCAGGGTGAACCCGGCACCCAGTCCCAAAAATATACTGATTATCAGGAATAGAATTTCCGCTCCAAATAGCCCTCCCAGGTACTGACCCAGCCAGACCAGGGCCACCAGGGGAACAGCTATAGAAAGCCCAAGCTGCACCAGCAGGGCAAAAGCCCTCATCACACCGGCAAATTCTTTTGAATCCAATTAGGGTTATCCCTGCCTTTACATTTCCGTGTTATGTTTTCTACAGCGCTAATCATTCTCCTGCAAAACTATATTTTTTTTCATTTTTGTATTTTTTCTTTAACATTCTCCTATTTTCAATAATCTGATTTGTTTATCAAAGACCCCTGTTGCACTTTATCGGAATGCACCCGGATATTTTAATTTACCTTACCAGTAATGTCTATTGGGGGAATCCCTTATTTATGAGGGGAGATAACGGTCAGCCGAGAGTCTTGAGCCCTGATATATTTACCAGGGGCGGCCTGGGTCCGCTACCGCTTTATAAGCACTCTTCCCGTATACTACCTTCCCCGTCCAGGTAGACTATTCTTTTTATCATGGCGTTTATTATCATACGACGGCATATTAAACAGGGCTCACCGGAAGCATAAGAACCGTCTACATTGGTTCCGGCTATGTAAATAGTAGCGTTTTTCATCTTTTCCGGGTTCCCATTAATAATTGCATTCTGCTCCGCGTGCACCCCGGCACAAAGCTCGTACCTCTGCCCCTTGGGAACATTTAATTCCTCCCTGACGCATTTGCCGGCATCGATACAGTTCACTTCACCCCGGGCCGAGCCGTTGTAACCGGTGCTGATTATAATATTATCCTGTACCAGTATGGCCCCGTATATTCTCCTCAGGCATGTAGAACGCCTGGCTATTACCCCTGCAATCTGCAGGAAGTATTCATCCCAGCCGGGCCTTTTTCGAGAAATTTCAGAAATAAGATCACCTTCTTTGCCCCCTCAATAAGTTTCAAACAGCCTGTCTCCTGCATCTCCCAGGCCAGGGAGAATGTAGCCGTTTGCATCCAACCGGGCATCTTCAGAAGCCAGGTACACTTCTACCTCCGGGTGGCTGTGGACAAAAGCGTTCAGGCCTTCCCGCGCCCCTATCAAGGATATCAGCTTTATTGAAGAAGGGGCGCTTTGTTTCAGCATATTTACTGCTTCAATGGCAGTTCCCCCCGTGGCCAGCAGGGGATCAAATACTATACAGTCCGCCTGTTCCAACCCCCTGGGAAACTTGCAGTAATATTCCACCGGCTGCAAGCTGAAAGAATCCCGGTAAATACCCACGTGCCCTACTTTGGCACCGGGAACAAGCCGCATGGCGCCCGGGAGCATACCCAGCCCCGCCCTCAAGATGCCAATAAAGGCAATTTTCTTCCCGGAAATAGTTCTGCCGCTCCCGCGGCACATGGGAGTTTCAATCTCCACTTCTACCTGGTGTAAGGTCCGGGTAGCTTCATACAAGAGCAGCACAGTAATTTCTTCCATCAAAGAGCGAAATTCTTTGGGGGCCGTTTTCCTCTGCCTCAAGTAGGCCAGTTTGTGCTGCACCAGGGGGTGTTCTACAACAAAAACATTCTGCCTCATAGGCTTTCCATCCTTTCTTTTCCTTCTTTAATCTTTATTCCCCGCTGACCAGGGGCTGGCCGGCATATTTTTTGCCTCCGCCACGGTTGATGCCCTCAACTGCAAGGGCCAGCAATATAAATATTAAGCCTGGAATAGCTGCACTACTTTGAGTATTTTTCTTCTATTTTAAGTATTTTTCTTCTATCAGTTTAATTTTACCCACCCTGCGCTGGTGGCGTTCACCTTTAAAAGAAGCATCAATAAAAGCATCCACAATATCCCTTGCCAGTCCCTCGCCAACAGAACGGGAACCTAAAGTTAAAATATTGGCGTCGTTGTGCTCGCGGGACATGCGGGCAGTAAATGGTTCACTGCAGGGGGCTGCCCTTATGCCGGGAATTTTGTTGGCGGAAATAGCTACTCCTATACCGGTGCCGCAGACTATTACCCCCAGGGAAAAATGGCCCTGCACCACGCTTTCCGATAAAGTAAGAGCAATCTCCGGATAATCAATAGGATTACGGTCGAATATGCCAAAATCATAAATTCCGCAGTTTCTTGATTCTTCAAGGTGCTGCTTTAAAGATTCTTTTAAGAAAAAGCCGGCGTGATCTGAACCCAGAGCAATTTTCATGGTTATTCTCCCCTGTTTTTAAAGTTTTAAAGTCCCAGCAGTCACTTAAAATTTTCCGGAAGGATATTTTCCAAATCTAAAACCATGTTCTCTATATACCCGCTAATTTCCTCTAATGTTTGCCGGTATTTTTGTAAATCCTGCCCGAAAGGATCCTCTACGTCACGGATGGGTGAACCTGTTTCCGGGGCTTTTTTAAATTCTTTTAGAAGCCTGATTTTCCCCCCGGCTTCCGGGTATTTCCGCAACAGATTATTTTTATGTCTTTCGGTCATCACCACTATTAAATTTGCCGCAGAAACCAGTTCGCAGGTGATCTCCCGGGAGCGGTGATCGCTCACATCTATGCCTTTTTCCTGTTGCAGCACCCTTCGGGTTTCCGTCGTGGCCTCCATTCCCTCTACAGCCGATATCCCCGCCGATTTAACTTCCAGCGGCAGCTCACCGTACTCCAGGGCAAGGTAGTATTTCAATAATGCTTCTGCCATAACACTCCTGCAGGTATTTCCCGTGCAGACAAATAAAACTTTACTGATAGTTTATCACCCCTGCTTTTCACCTTATTTTTTCGGAACCCTTATTATTTCCCCTTTATTATTTCCCCCTTATTATTTCCTTGGACGCTTTTTTTAGCCGGTTCATAAGGGCCAGGCCCAGGCCTTCTTCGGGAATGCCTTCTACCAGTATTATTTCCACCCCGCGGGCTTCCATGTTTCTTAAAGAATTATACAAGGTGGCTGCCATTTGCTTATGGTCCCTCCGGGAACCCAGTTTTTCTACCACCGCTTCCGCGTACTGCAGCGGGTTTTCTTCAGAACATATAATACCTGCCTGGTAACCTTTGTTCAACCAGTAATGCAAGTGCTCCCTCATCTTTTCTTCCACTGTTCCACCAGGCCCCACAAAAAGATAAAGGGGGGCTTCCGGAGAGTAGTGACGGTACTTTACCCCGGGGGAAGCCGGGGCTTTGTTCTTTTCGCTGCCGGATATAACCACCTTTATCCCCAAACATTCCTCAACCTGCTCTACGGTAATGCCCCCTGGACGTAACAATACCGGGGGCGACCGGGTTAAATCAAGAACAGTAGATTCTAGCCCTATTTCACAGCTGCCCCCGTCTACTACAGCTTCTATTTTTCCCGAAAGGTCTTTCCACACGTGTTCCGCCCTGGTAGGGCTGGGAGAACCGGAAATATTTGCACTGGGTGCCGCCACAGGCACTCCCGCTTCTACCAGCAGCTCCCGGGCCATGGGGTGAGAAGGAACCCTTACCGCTACTGTAGGCAACCCACAGCTTACCCGTGCCGGCACCTTTTCTTTCTTCTTTAAAACCAGGGTCAGGGGCCCCGGCCAAAAACGTTCTGCCAACAATTGAGCTTCGCGGGGGAGGTCCCCGGCAACTTCCTTTACTGCCTGTATATCCGGGAGGTGAACTATTAAAGGATTGTCCTGCGGCCTTCCCTTTACTTCAAAAATCCTTTCCAGCGCTTCTTCCTTGAAAATGTTGGCTCCCAGGCCGTAAACAGTTTCCGTAGGGAAAGCTACCAGGGCACCGCTTCTCAGCAGGCCGGCTGCTTCTTTCAGGGCTTCCCTGCCGGCAGCATCCCCGGCGCAAGTGATATACCTGGTATTGACCTGCTTCAATATTTCCACCCCGGTTTAAAATTATATTTTAACCGCCCGTTTGCCGGATTTACTGTTAATCTATTGATTCTACCACTACCTCCGAAATGTTAGTAGCGTGGTCTGCGATCCTTTCAAAATTGCTCAATATGTCCAGGTAAATTACCCCGGAAGGAGGATAACACTTCTTGGTATTTATCCGGTCTATATGGTGCTGGCGAAGCTCTTTTTCCATATCATCTATATACTTGTCGTCAGTTATAACCTCGCGGGCCAGTTTTATATCTTCGGTTTCAAAAGACCGTATGGCCCTTTCCAGCATATCGTCCACCTGGCTATAAAGCTGCTTTAACTCTTCCAGGGCTTCCTCGGTAAAGGGAAGCTTGTCTTCTATTTTTAATTCCGAAAGTTGAAGTATGTTCTGGGCATGGTCCCCTATACGCTCAATATCGTTAGCGGCGTGCGCCAGCCGGGAAACCGTGTTGGACTGGTGGCGGGTCATGGAATGCTGGGAAAGCTCCGATAAATACACCGTGATCTCTTTTTCCAGGCCGTCCACCATTTCTTCCATCTGGTTGACGTGGGCAATTTTTTTACCCTCGTTATTTAAGAACGCTTTAGTAGCTTCATTTACCATGTCGCGGGTTATATTGGCCATACGGATTACTTCCTGGCGCGCTGCGCTGATAGCCGCCGCCGGGGTTTTAAGCATAAGGCGGTCCAGGTACCTGGCTCCGGGCTTGTAGCTCATTTCTTCTCCCGGAACCAGTTTTTCTACCAGTTTAACAAAATAATAAAAGAAAGGAAATACCAGCAGGGTGTTTAGTACATTAAATATGGTATGTGCGTTGGCTACCTGGCGGGTCACATCACCTGGTATTGCCATGACCAGAGCGGTAAAAGGAGATAAAACAAAAAGTACAATAATTGCGCCAAAGAAATTAAATAAAATGTGTGCCACAGCCACCCTTTTAGCGGCTATATTGGTGCCCAGGCTGGCCAAATAAGCAGTGATACATGTGCCCAGGTTGGTTCCCACTATTAAAGGGAGTGCCGCCTTTATATCAATCAGGCCTTCCACACTGGAAAGAGCTATTATAACCCCGGTTGCCGCACTGCTGCTCTGCAGGAGAGCGGTAATAATGGCCCCTCCCAGCACTCCCAGTAAAGGAACATCACTGAAAGTTACCAGCATGTTTTCAAAAAATTCTACGTCTTTCAACGGGCTCATGCGATCCGACATGACGTTCATCCCGTACAGGAGAAGCCCGAAGCCCAGCAGTGCCTGTCCAAAATATTTGTAAAGGCGGCGCTTTCCAAAAAAATTTACCAACGCACCTATTCCGGTAGCCGGAAGGGCAATGACAACAATGTCAAAAGAAATAACCTGAGAAATAACCTGAGCGGTTATAGTAGTTCCTATGTTTGCCCCTATAATGACGCCCGCAGCCTGAAGCAGGCTGACAATCCCGGCATTGGCAAAGCCTACAATCATGACCGTAGTAGTAGAACTACTCTGCAAGAGTACAGTAATAATAGCTCCGGTTATAACTGCCAGCCAGGGTCTGGAAGTTAGGGCTTCCAGGATACGGCGAAGACTGTCCCCCGCAGCTTTCTGCATACCCGAGGCCATCGTCTGCATGCCAAAAAGAAAAAGCCCCAATCCCCCAACAAATTCTGCTATTAAACCAATGTACATAGGTCAGCCTCCAGGAGCTTGAATACCGGGCACCTATTGCTTATTGTTTTTCCGTGTTCATTATAATTCAAACCCCGGGCTTTTTCAATTTCTTTTTTTAACCGCTCACTTTGTCTCTTATCAGTTCCAGGATTCTTTAATTATTAATCGCCACCTTTCCCACCATGACCCGGTATCTTTTTGCCCGGAATTTTCTTTTCTTGACGATGGCTCATTTTTTGAAGAGGGGGTATCGGCAGCGTCCTCACGGTTTTTTGTTTCGGCGGGAGGGGTGCAAAAGGAGGGATAAATCATGCACCACCAGTTCTTACCTTTTCCTTCCCCGATAAAAACATTCAAAGAAAGGTATTTCCCGGGCGGATAAACCCGGTTTTGGTAGCTACGCAGAGGAAATTCTTTTCTTTTTATTTCAACTTTTACCGGGTGGTCCAGTCCCCGGCTTTCTATAACACCGCGGGCCGTATTTTTTATTTCCGGGATTCTTTTCTTTAATTGTGATACCGTATCTGCCCGGCCGGATGGTTCCTCCAGCTCCTTGAGTATGCCGGTATGTATTTCCCGCCAGACCCTGTTCTTTAATTTTTCTTCTTCCGTTTCCAGGTTATGAGCCTTTACATGCATCCGCAACACCGGCTCTGAGAAATTATAAACTTCCCAGTATTCTAAAGAACCGGAACACGCTTCGGGCGGAAAGAGAAGGGCCAGGACCACGGCTATAGTTAAAAGAAAAACAGCCGCCCTGCCGCAAAAATATTTTATGTTTACCTTAAATACCCGCCTTAACACCACTACTGCTCTCCCCTTTAAAATAGTTCCGCCGGATAAACTGAAGGGCTCCTTTTTCCAGCCTGGAAACCTGGGCCTGGGATATACCCAGCTCTTCTGCAATTTCCAGCTGTGTTTTCCCCTGGAAAAACCGTGCTTCTATTATTTGCTTTTCTCTCCGGCTCAAGCGTTTCAGGGCTTCTTTAACCGTCAAGTTCTCCAGCCAGCTTTCCGTGGTTTCTTTCTGGTCGCTAATCAAGTCCATCACGTATACCGGGTCCGTGCTGTCATTAAAAACAGGGTCGTAAATAGATACCGGGTCATTTACCGAATTCAGAGCAAAAACTACTTCTTCTTCCAAGAGGTCCATTTCTTCCGCAATTTCTTTCAGGGTTGGTTCCTGCTGCCTTTCCCCCGTTAAACGCTCCCTGGTTTGCTGTATACGGTGAGCTGTATTTTTGACCGAGCGGCTAACGTGTATACTGTTGTTATCACGCAGGTATCTTTTAATTTCACCGGCTATCATGGGAACGGCGTAGGTAGAGAAATTGACCTGCTGTTCCATTTTAAAGTTGTCAATTGCTTTCATAAGCCCTATACAACCCACCTGAAAAAGGTCGTCCATTACTTCTCCCCGGTTTTTAAACCGCTGCAATATACTCAATACCAGACGCAAATTGCCCTGTACTAGTTCTTCCCGCGCAGAGCTGTCACCATTATGTAATCTTTTAAATAGTTCCATAATATTTTGATTGCTTAATGTGGGCAACTTAAACGTGTTTACACCGCTAATTTGAACTTTCCGGTCCTGCATGGTTATCCCTCCACCTCGTTGTTAATGGTTTCTATTACTATTATTGCCATTTTATTCATGGTTTAGACACCTGCAGGCCAACTTTTTGTAACTTTTCAGGCTTTTTATTGTTTTTTTTAATTGTGCCCGGGGAATTATTCTTTCTATAATACTGAATTTAAATTATGATATAATTAATAACGGTTAAAAATAACCTCTCAGCCAATAAATATTAAAGGGGGCCTGGAGCTGCTTTGAACCAGTTGGTACGCTTTGGAATTTCTATTAGCGAAGAACTCCTTGAACGTTTTGACCGGGAAATAGTGCAGAAAGGATACGCCAATCGATCAGAAGCTATAAGGGATCTTATACGGGACAACCTGGTTGAAGAAGACTGGAAAGAGGAAAAAGAAGAGGTGGCCGGCACTCTTACCCTGGTGTACGATCACCATGTAAGGGGACTTACCGACTTGCTTACGGAACTGCAGCATTCCTATCACCACATAATACTTTCCACCATGCACGTCCACCTGGATGAGCACAACTGCCTTGAAGTTCTGGTTTTAAAAGGAAAAGCTAAGGAAACCAGGGAAGTGGCCGACCGGATTTTAGGGGTTAAGGGAGTCCTGCACGGCAAGCTTTCTGTAACTTCCACCGGTAAAAAACTAAAATAACCGGTTAAAAATATATAAAATAAGCTGTAATTGCCGGGCTTAAGTGCACCTCAAACCCAAATATTACCATACCCTACCAGTGCAACTACCGCGTTATTTTTAACAGCCTTTCTCTACCGCTGTAATCTAAAACGGTTTGCAGGCATAAAGAAGCATCACCTGCTCTTTCCTGGACCAGGTTGCAGGCCCCGCCGGCGGTGGTGGGGCTAATCTCCAGGACTGCAATCCCGGGGGAATTTAAGTATTCAGGGAGTTTTTCTACAATGGTGCGGTATGCCTCAAGCCCATCTTTTCCTCCCCAGAGAGCGCGGACCGGCTCATAATATTTAATTTCCGGGGGAAGTTGCTCCATTTCGGTTGAAGTAAGATAAGGGGGGTTGGAAACTACTATATCAAATCCGGTTTCGACGTTTTTTACTGCCTCCCAGTAATCACCCCGGCACAAACAAACCCGGTGTTCTATCCGGTGCAAGTTTATATTTTTCGCTGCTACTTTTAAGGCGCCTTTATCAATATCCGTGGCCCACAGTTGCATGCCTGGAAAGAGCCGGGCCATAGTTACAGCAAGGGCGCCGCAGCCCGTCCCCAGGTCAGCTGCTTGCAGAAAGCTGCAGCCGGGCTTCCCATACTCCTGCAGCCAGCTTTCCACTACCTCCACCAGCAGTTCTGTTTCGGGACGGGGAATTAAAACGCGGTTATCTACATAAAACTCAAGACCGTAAAATTCTTTGATACCGGTTATATAAGCCAGGGGGCAGTATTTCTCCCTGAGCTTCACCGCTCTCCAAAAATTTTTTTCAACTTCCGGGGGCACTTCCTCTTCGCGGTGGGAATAAAGGTACCAGCGTTCTTTTCCCAGGTAGTGCGAAAGCAAGATTTCCACTTCATGACGGCCTTCATTGCTTACATGTTTAAGCAATCCTGTTGCTTCCTGTAATAGCTCTCCAACAGATTTTCCTGTAAACAATGTTTTTTCCCTCTTGAACTCCATTTATTCTTCCATGTTGGCTAACTGCAATGATTGTTGATAAGCTACAAGGGGCTCTATAAACTCATCCAAGTTCCCGTCCATAACCTGTTCCAGCTTGTGCAGGGTGAGGTTTATCCGGTGATCGGTAACCCGGTTCTGTGGAAAATTGTATGTCCTGATCCTTTCACTTCTATCTCCCGAGCCTACCTGGTGTTTTCTTGCTTCATCTACTTCCTGCTCCTGTTCTTCCTTGAATTTTTCGTAAAGGCGGGACCTTAAAACGCGCATGGCCTTGTCCTTGTTCTTGTGCTGCGATTTTTCATCCTGACAAGAAGCTACAATACCCGTAGGAAGGTGCGTTATACGAACCGCAGACTGGGTGGTATTTACACTCTGTCCTCCCGGCCCTGTAGAGCAAAAAGTGTCTACACGTAAGTCCTGGGAATTAACTTCTACTTCAATATCTTCCACTTCAGGCAGAACCGCTACTGTGGCCGCAGAAGTATGAACACGCCCCCCGGACTCGGTAACGGGAACCCTTTGCACCCGGTGCACTCCGCTTTCAAATTTAAGACGGCTGTATACTTTTTCCCCTTCAATGGCAAAAGTAACTTCTTTTACGCCTCCCATATCCGTGGGGTGCATATCCATTATTTCCAGTTTATAGCCCTGGTGTTCTGCATAGCGGGTATACATCCTCAGCAAATCAGCAGCAAATAAGGCAGCTTCTTCTCCGCCGGTTCCCGCCCTTATTTCCATAATAACGTTTTTTTCGTCTCCGGGGTCACGCGGCAGAAGGAGCCTTTTCAACTCCTGCTCCAGCTGCTGGCTGCGCTGCTGCTGGTTTTTAATCTCTTCTTTAAGGAAATCCAGCATTTCGCTGTCGCTTTCTTCCTGTAATAACTCCCGGGCCTGTTCCAGGTCCTGGCAAGCCTTTTTATACTCCCTGTAAGCTTTAACTGTATCCGATATGCGGGCATGTTCCCGGGAATACTCCTGCAGTTTGTCTTTTTGAGATACAATTTCCGGGGAGCTCAACTTGTTTTCCAGCTCTTCATATCTTTTTTCTATTGATTCCAGTTTATCCCACACGGAGTTTCACCTCCCGGTTCCTACAAAATAACTGCTGCCGATATATTAAAATTAATTGTATAAGACCCACCGGCAAAACAAACCATTCAGCCTGTTCCTTGCTTATTGGATGGAAATTAAGCCTCTGCCCGCTTATTAACACACAAATTGTCCGGTTCTTCAACTTTTTCTCTCCGGGGGTCTTCTTCTCCCAACAGGTTCTTTAGCGCCTTCAGGGCTACTTCAAGTTGCAAATGATCCGGTTCGCGGGTAGTGAGCCGCTGCAACCACAAACCGGGCAGGGCCAGGGCCTTCAGCGGTTTAAAAGAGGATTGGGCTGTCAGCCGGATTAACTCGTACGCCAACGCGGCAACCAGGGGCAGCATTAAAATCCGTATCAGCAGTCTTTCCCATAAACTGGGCCAGCCGAAAAAAGAAAATAGCAGTATGCTAACCAGCAGAACAATTAAAATAAAACTGGTACCACAGCGGGGATGCCTGCAGCTAAAACCTGCGGCATTTTCCACACTTAATTCTTGCCCCGCTTCATAACAAAATATGGCTTTGTGTTCCGCCCCGTGATATTCAAAAAAACGCTTTATTTCACCCCACTGGCTTATAGCAACAACGTAAGAAACAAATATAAATATTCGCAATAATCCTTCTACCAGGTTGGAAACTACCGCCCCGGTTGAGGGTATAAAGTTCGATATAAAAGTAGGCAGCAGGAAAAACAGCGCTACAGCCAAAACTATGGCCGTGCTCACGGTGAAAAAAGTCTGCACTGGAGAGAGGGTTTCGCCTTCCTCTTCCAGTACTTTTTCGGTAGATATGTTAAGAACTTTAACTCCCAGGGTCAGCGCTTCTATAAATGCAACTATACCCCTGATAAAGGGCCACCGTAAAAAGGGATAACGCTGCGCCAGGGTAGAGACCTCTTCGCGGTGAGTGGTAATATCCCCTCCGGATCTACGGCAGGCAATCACCATTTCCTGGCGATTGCGCATCATTACCCCTTCCATTACGGCCTGGCCGCCCACCCACTGTTGAGAATTCAACCTTTATCTCACTCCTTGTTTTGTCTACCGCGCCTTCATAATCAAATAAAAAAAGAGTAGGATACACCTATCTCTACAAACTAAAGCTTGATATGGCGCGCTCAGTTTAACTCCTGCCGTATTTCCGCTTGAATCTGTCTACCCTTCCCCCGCTGTCTACAAATTTCTGTTTACCGGTAAAAAACGGGTGGCACCTGGAGCAAATCTCTACTTTCAGGCTTTCTTTAGTAGAGCCGGTTTCAAATGTTTCCCCGCATGCACAGGTTACAGAGGCCCGGTAGTATTTGGGTTGTATAGATTCTTTCATGGTTATTATGCCTCCTTTTTATGATTTTGAATATCAACATTAATCAAAAGTATAATAACACAAAGCCGCTGTGCACGCAAGTAACCAGGCTTAATTAATTTACAGAAAAAAGTAACCCCACTGTCTGCTTTACGGCAGGAATTTTTTTGGATTCAACCTTTGGCCCTTCTCCCGGATCTCAAAATGCAGGTGAGGCCCGGTGGCGTTACCCGTAGCGCCCACTTTGGCTACAGCCTCTCCCCGGGCTACCCTCTCTCCCACTTCTACTTTTACTTTACTATTGTGGGCGTATACGGTTTTCCAGTCTTCTGTGTGCTCTATTTCCACCAAAAGGCCATAACTATGCAAGTAAGAAGCATGTGAAACCGTACCGGGGGCAGAAGCCTTAACCGGGGTTCCTTCAGATGCAGCTATGTCTATCCCCCCGTGGAAACCTCTGTTTCTCCAACCAAAAGAAGAGGTGATCGGTCCTTCCAGGGGCCAGTCAAAAGAGGGTGCAGAAGCAGGGGCTGATTTAGAAGAGCGGGACATAACTTCTCTGCTGTTTCTGTGCTGCTGCTGTTCATGCTGCTTTTCCCCCTCCAGGACCAGGAGTTTTTCCCCTTTTACCGGGGCTGTTTCCTGGTTGCTTCCCAGTCGTTTAATGTTTTCCAGGGAAGTCCGGTAAAGGGAAGCTATATGCGACCATTTTTCTTTGCGGTTTACTTCATGAATTACTCCTGAAGCAGGGACTACTTTTAATTTTTCTCCTACCATAAGGAGATCATCCCTGTCTAAATTATTGAGCCGGGCCAGGGTTGAAACATCGCTGTTATAATTTTTAGCTATACCGCTAAGAGTATCTCCTCTCTGCACGGTATATATCTTTGTTTCCACCCTGCCTGTTTGCCTGTATTCTTTTATGGTTTCCGGGTCCAGCGTTTCCAGCTGCCCGTAGTAAGAGGGCAAAGTGTCTTCCCAGGGTTTTTTTTCCGTCTTTTCCCCTACTTCTTCCGCGTAAAGCACATTTAACGGTACCAGGATTGCTATAACCATTAATATAATTAATTTCTTCCCTGAAGCCAGCATATTGTTCCTCCCCGCTGCAACTGATTTTTAACCTGTGTTTATTGTTTGCTTTTTAATTAATTATCATACCAACTACATAGCGGAAAGAAACATTACCGTTTTACAGGTTGTGCATATTTTTTAGAAATTCTTCGTTATTATTTGTCTGTTTTAGCTTGTTAATCAAGAGGTCTAAAAATTCTGCATTAGATGAGTTGCCCATGGCCCTTCTTAATGCCCACATTAGTTCCAGCTTTTCTTCATCAAGCAGCAGTTCCTCGCGGCGGGTTCCCGAACGCGATATATCAATAGCGGGAAATACCCGGCGATCGGATAGACGCCTGTCCAGGTGAAGCTCCATGTTTCCTGTTCCTTTAAACTCTTCGTAAATCACGTCATCCATGCGGCTGCCCGTCTCAACCAGCGCAGTTGCCATAATAGTCAGGCTACCGCCTTCTTCAATTTTCCGGGCCGCACCAAAAAAGCGCTTGGGCTTGTAAAATGCTCCCGGGTCTATACCCCCTGAAAGAGTACGTCCGCTGGGAGGTATAACCAGGTTGTAAGCCCTGGCCAGGCGGGTAATGCTATCCAGCAGGATTACTACATCCACTCCCTGCTCCACCAGCCTTTGCGCCCTTTCCCATACCAGTTCGGCCATCCGGATGTGATTTTCCGGTTTTTCATCAAAGGTAGAACTTACTACCTCTCCGTCTACGCTTCTTTGCATGTCCGTTACTTCCTCGGGGCGTTCATCAATTAACAGGACAATCAATTCTATATAGGGATGATTGGTAGAAATGCTGTTGGCTATTTCTTTTAGAAAAACCGTCTTTCCCGCTTTGGGAGGAGAAACAATAAGGCCCCTCTGCCCTTTTCCAGTAGGAATAAGCAGGTCCATAATCCGGGTGGATAATACGGAGGGGTGAGTCTCCAGTTTGATCTGTTCCCGGGGATGAACCGGGGTAAGAGAATTAAAAAGCCGTCTTCTGGCTGCTTTTTCCGGGTCTTCTTTGTTGATTGATTCCACATGTAGGAGAGCATAATACCTTTCGTTATCTTTTGGAGGCCTTATCTTTCCCGCAACCACATCTCCGGTCCGGATATTAAAACGTCTTATCTGGGAAGCAGAAATATAAATATCATTATCCGAAACAGAAAATTTCTTGCGTCGCAGAAAACCAAAACCGTCCGGCATTATCTCCAGAAGCCCTTCTGCAGCCGGTTGACTTTCCTGGTCGTCTTCTTTTTTCTCCCCCTGGACCTCCTCCTCTTTTAATTCCCTTCGCGGTCCCCTCTGGCTATAAGTTTCCCTTGGATACGGCTGTTTTTTCTCTGCTTTTTCCGGGCCATGTTCCTGCCTGTTTTGGGCCAGGGTTTCTACCAGTTCTTTCTTGCGCATGGTGGAATAGCCTTTAATGCGCAGTTCCCTGGCCATCCTCTGTAGCTCGGCAAGAGTCTTTTTTTCCAGTCTTTCTGTTTCCATTGGAACCACCTCCTTGTTTTAAAATAAAACCTTCCCGCCTCCTTTCCCTTATATATTTAATGGTACTGCTCAGGCAAATACTTGTTACCCGTGTTGGCGCTTGCCGCGGTGCTGCATACAGTATCAAGCACGCTGCCGCGGATCGGGCAGTTATTTTTAAGCCTCAAAATTAAAACAGGTATATATAAGCCAGGACAAACGCGGCCAGGATAATTACGGTATTACGGTGTCGTAACCCAGGTTGGCTATCTCTTTTTTGGTTCTGTATATTAAACTGAATACTGCCATGGCGGTAATACCGGCAATAAAAAACATAGAAACATAAAAGCCTTTTGGGGAAGATAAAACCGTCTTTTCACGGTTTGCTTTTTCTTTCTTGTCCAGGACATCTTTTCTTTCATACAGCGAGATTAAATACGAACCCGCCAGGTACATCGCCAGGACTATTATGGTATCCAGGCCTACCCAGCCCACAGATATCACCAGAGGAGAACTAATGGAGAATGCCACAATACTTAAAAAGATAATCTCACCAGCGATGCGGTCATTACTTGTTTCAAGTCCGCCCTGGCAAGCAGTGCTCCCCTGCCTTGAACCAGGTCGATAAACGCTACTACAGATCAGATCAGGCCAGGTTAAAAAGACTGCTGCCCGGTACATTACCCGGTGCCCTGCCCGGGCATTAGCAGTTATTCAGGTAATCCAGAATGTTATGCACTTTTTTACTTTACGAGGAAGACTTGCTCTTTTCCCAGTCCTCCAGGAACCGCTTAATTCCTATATCTGTGAGGGGGTGAGAAACCATCTGCTGCAGCACTTTAAAAGGTATGGTAGCCACATGGGAGCCCACGCGAGCTACTTCTACCATGTGCTGGGGATGCCTTATGCTGGCGGAAATAATTTGTGTGCTAAAGCTGTAATTGTCAAATACTTCTACCAGGTCCTCTACTAAAGCTACCCCGCTTTCTCCTATATCGTCCAACCTTCCCAGAAATGGACTCACATATGAAGCTCCTGCATTGGCAGCCAGCAGCGCCTGGTTTACCGAAAAAACCAGGGTGACGTTGGTGCTTATTCCCTGCTTCTCCAGGGTGTTTACTGCCTTGAGGCCGTCCAGGGTAATGGGAAGCTTTACCACCACGTTGGGAGCGATCTTGGAGAGCTCCTGGGCTTCTTTTATCATTCCTTCACTTTCCAGGCTAATTACTTCAGCACTTACCGGGCCTTCCACCATTTCACAAATTTTGCCCACAAGGCTATGGAAATCCTCGTTCTCCTTGGACACCAGGGAAGGGTTGGTGGTCACCCCGTCTATAGCACCCCACTCTTTCGCCTTTCTAATTTCCTCCAGGTTGGCCGTGTCTAAAAATATTTGCATATAACTCACTCCTGACTATATCATGGTTAAATTACGGGCTATGCGGTTGGAGCTGCCAAAAACCCTTATTTTTTCCTGTACCTTGTTTTTGGTTTGCTCTCTTGCCGGTTTTAAGAATTTGCGCGGATCGTATTCGCGGGGGTTGTTTTGTAAAAACTCCCTGACTGTACCGGTAAAAACCTGCCTTAAATCCGTGTCGATGTTAACCTTGCATACTCCCATACCCACTGCATTGGAAATACTTTCATCGGAAAGCCCCGAAGCACCGTGCAAAACAAGGGGCATATCCACCTCTTTTTGAATGCTCCGCAGGCGGTCAAAATCCAACGCAGGTTCTCCCTTGTAGGGGCCATGCGCAGTTCCAATGGCCACCGCCAGCGCATCCACGGAAGTATTCTTTACAAAGGTTTTGGCTTCCCGGGGGTCAGTAAACAAAGCTTCCCTCTGGTCTACAGTTATATCATCTTCGGTCCCACCAATACGACCCAGTTCGCCTTCTACCGAAACCCCTACGGAACGGGACAGTTCTACTATCTCCCTGGTAAGGTGGATGTTTTCTTCTAAAGTATAGGCAGAACCGTCAAACATGACCGAGGTAAAACCTTCGCGGATACACTGCATAACCTGGGTTCTTGAGGTGCCGTGGTCCAGGTGCAACGCTATGGGTACTCTTGCTCTTTCCGCTTTTGCTTTTACCATTGCAACCACAAGTTCTATACCTGCATATTTTAAAGCCCCCTGGCTGGCCTGGAGAATAACCGGCGCTTTTTCTTCTTCCGCCGCGTCTATAACCGCCTGAACTATCTCCATATTATTGGCATTAAAAGCCCCTACCGCGTATCCCTTCTCTTTTGCATCTCTAAGCACTTCTGTCAAGGTGTATAATCCCATTAAGCCATTCTCCTTGTGATGTTTTGTGTGTTCAGGTATTTTATTTTCAGCAGGGTTAAAATTACTCTAAACTGCGTTTTCCCGGCTTGCTTCCAGAACATGTAATATCTGGTTGACATTAAAGGGTTTGGTTAAATATCCGTTTGCCCCCAACTGTAAGCCCCGGTTTATTAGCTCATCTTCCTGGCCCGACATAACTATTACCCTGGTCCCGGGCTTTTTCTCTTTAATGACCGGGAGCAATTCCAATCCATCCATGTCCGTTAGTTTTAAATCCAGCAGCACCATAATATAATCGTTGTTAGCAATTTTTGTCAGGGCCTCTTCGCCGCTGCCTGCCGTATCTACCACGCTCACTCCTGCCTGGCCAAGAACTTCCTTTACCAGCTCTCTTATTTCTACCCGATCGTCTACAACCAGCACTCCTGCTTCTTGGTTCGGCTTCTCCACTTTCATACCTCCCGGTTCTTGTATCCGGCGGGTCGCGCAAAACAATCTTTACTTCCGCAACTACCCAGGTCAATCCAGGTCAATAAAGATGGAAGATGCTATGAGCCTGGTGTGCCAACGGTCACGGGTCGAACCATTACTGAAAGAAGCAGATATTCAGGGAGATGAGCATAAATTTACCCCCTGGCACAGCAGAAGATACCTGAGCAGTTATCATTTATTCTTTTTTATCCCGTATCTGCCCGGTCCGCCGGGTATATTTATTTGGGGCTATCTCCGAAAACCTGCTTAAGAGCAAAGCCTTTTTTTATAGTTCCCCGGAAAAACCCGGGTTATTCCTTTTCCTTACTTTTTACTTAAGTAAGGAAATTAAACACGTTAGCACGTTAACTTTCTGAAGCAAAAGCCGCAGATGATCTATTCTCTACAAGCACCTGCTTTTCCTTCTTTAATCGACCAATTATTTTTTTATTTTTCCTTTGTTTTTCCGCCTGGAAGCTTCAATAAAATCACATAACAGCGGATGTGGAGAAAGAGGGCGCGATTTGAACTCCGGGTGGAACTGAGTAGAGACAAACCACGGGTGAGAGAGGAGTTCTACAATTAAGGGTATCCGGTTATCTGCTGCCAGAGATCCGCTTACCACCATTCCTCTGCTTTCCAGGGTGGAAACATATTCCGGGTTTAGCACGTAAGAGTGGTGGCATCGTTCTTTAATGCAATCTTTTCCGTATATGGTATAAGCCACGCCGCCTTCATTCAACTCACAGTTAAATGCTCCCTTGAGGGGGATGCCGTGTCCGCCGTTCAAGCCAGGCTGCTCCAGGTGAACAATAACCGGGTGGGGAGTTTCCGGGTCTACCTGCACACTGTTGACCCCTTTCCAGCCGCATTCATTGCGGACAAACTCTACTACTGCGCTGTGCATCCCCACATTTATTCCCATAAACGGGACTTCATTTAGCCTCGCCCAGTTTACTGCTTTTATCTTGGCTTCCAGGCCGGATGCGCCTTCATTTATGCCCCCCGGGATAATTACTCCATGCATACCCTTTAGTATTTTTTCCGGCTCCTCTTTTTCCAGCAATTCATCTTCTATCCAGGATATGGAAACCCTGCATTCGCGGTGAGTGCCAGCATGATCCAGGGCCTCAGAAATACTAAGGTAAGCATCTTTCAGGGATACGTATTTACCTATCAGCGCTATTTTAACTTCTTCTTCCAGGTTCCTGAGCTTTTCTACCGTTTGCTGCCATTTTTCCAGCTGTTTCCCGGTACTGTCTTTTCCCTCCAGCATCAGTTTCCCGGCAACTATTTCATCAATGCCTTCCTTCTGCAAAAGCAGCGGGACTTCATAAGTGCTGTCTGCATTGAAATTAACTATCACATCATGGGGCTGGATGTCACAAAAGAGGGCTATTTTATCTTTTATGCCCTGGGAAAGGGCATGTTCACTCCGGCACACAATTATATCAGGTTGAATGCCTATGCTTCTCAATTCTTTTACGCTGTGTTGGGTGGGTTTGGTTTTTAGTTCTTCGGTAGAGGGCAAGAAAGGCATTAACGTGACATGGATATAGATTACATTTTCTTTCCCTACATCTGTCTTCATTTGCCTTATAGCCTCCAGAAAAGGCAGGCTTTCTATATCCCCAACCGTACCTCCTACCTCGCATATTAAAACATCCAGCTGATTTTCGTGGTTTACTTCTTTTATCCGCTTTTTTATTTCGTTGGTAACGTGAGGTATAACCTGAACCGTAACCCCTTCATATTCCCCTTCACTTTCTTTTCTAATAATTGACCAGTATATCTTACCCGCGGTGTAGTTGTTTTTTTCTGTAAGATTTTCGTCAATAAACCTTTCATAATGGCCAAGATCCAGATCGGTTTCGGCGCCATCTTCAGTTACAAACACCTCCCCGTGCTGAAAAGGACTCATGTTCCCGGGGTTGTAGTTAATATACGGGTCCAGTTTTTGAATGCTGACTTTAAAACCCCTGCTTTTTAACAGGCACCCCAAAGAAGCTGCAGTAATACCTTTACCCAGGGATGATACCACGCCGCCGGTCACAAATATGTACTTACTCATGCTTTTCCTCCTTACTTTAGGCAAGTATATTATTGCTTTCCCAGTTAAATATCCAGTAATACGGCAACTTCACGTAATATCTTGGCCGCCAGTATGGAAGTAATATTGCTGCAGTCGTAGGGAGGAGACACTTCTACCAGGTCAAAACCCACCAGGTTAAGCCCTTTTAATAACACCAGAGCCTCCAGCAATTCACTGGAAGTAGCTCCCCCCGGTTCAGGTGTGCCCGTCCCTGGAGCATAAGCAGGGTCTACCACGTCAATATCCAGGGAAACGTATACCGGTTTTTGCCCCACCGCAGATACTACCTCTTGCAAGGAACCGTAAAGGTTGTAAGGATAGAAGCCGGTTTTCTGCCGGGCCAGCCCTGCTTCATCTACAGTGCAAGAACGGATTCCCACCTGGTAAATAGAAGCTAATCCCTGCTCCAGCAGATAGTAAATCACAGATGCATGCGATAACTCTTCCCCCATATAGCTCTCCCGGAGGTCCGCGTGTGCATCCAGGTGAATTAACTGCAAGTCAGGATAACGCTCCCTCACACTTTTTGCCGCGGCAACAGTTACCGCGTGCTCTCCCCCCAGCAGCAGGGGTTTCTTTTCGCTGCCCACGATCCTGTCTACCGCCTTTTTAACCACCTCTATTTCCCGGGTGATATTTCCCCGGGGCAAAACCACATTCCCCCAGTCAAACAGGCGGGCTTCTGTAAAGTGGCTGCCAAGGCGGAGGCTGTAATCTTCCATGCTCTCCCAAAATACGCCCCTTATAGTCTCCGGGGCGAAACGGGATCCCGCACGGTAGCTGGAAGTAGTATCCAGCGGAACTCCCAAAAGGACCGACCGGGCATCATCCCAGCTCTCACAAACCCCTTCCAGGGTTATTTTCCTTTCTATCTCCAGTACAGGCTCCATATCTCCTATCCCTCCCCCTTACCGGGATAAAGGGGAAACAGCGAAAACGAACTCTCATGAATATGTGGTGAATAATAGCGGCATCTTGTATTTATACTTTGTGCTTTTTCTTTAGCCTCTATTTTACAAGGGTTTCTACGGCCGGAGCCAATAGTAAAACTCCATATACCACCCGGGTAAGAAGGTACGGGAGCAAAATAAGTCCCGCAGCGCGGGAAAAGCTCCCGGGTTAATTGAAAAGAACGCTCCAGTATGTCCCGGTTGTAAAAAGGGGATTCGGTTTGAGATACCATAACTCCATCCTCTTTCAGCGCATTCCAACAGCTGCGGAAAAACTCTCGGCTAAAAAGAGTTTTGGCCGGCCCTACCGGTTCTGTAGAATCTACAATTATAACGTCAAACTGTTCCGGGTTGTTTTTTAAAAACTCTAACCCGTCTTCAATCTGTATATGTACCCGGCGGTCGTCTAAATAACTGCCGGTTTCCGGCAAGTATCTGCGGCAAACTTCTACAACCTCAGCATCTATCTCTACCAGGGTTATTTTTTTTATTTCCGGGTGTTTCAAAACTTCCCTTACGGTACCACCATCCCCTCCCCCAATCACCAGCACTTCCCCGGGGCTGCCGTGGGTAACCAGGGGAACATGCGAAATCATTTCGTGATAAATATATTCGTCCATCTGAGTCACTTGAATAAAGCCATCCAGCACCAACACCCTGCCAAACACTTCAGTATCCAGCACAACTATTTCCTGGCAGGTTGATTTTGTTTGAGCAAGAATTTCTTTTACCTGAAAGCTTAATTTAAGGTAAGGCGTCTGCATTTCTGTAAACCAGAGTTCCATTTCCCCAAATCCCTCGTATACTAGTTTTCTGGTTTCAGCCCGGTTAAGGCGGTCTTCAATTTATCCATCACGGTACCACAGGATTACAGAAGCCAAAGCTGCTCCCGCCGTGATTACCCTGTGCTCCACACCTTTAACTACAACCTCTTCCAGGAGCATCCCCCTGGTGGCAAATGCTTCTTCAAGCATGCCGGCTACTTTTTTTTCAGATTCCTGCCTGGAACATCTGCCGGCTGCTTCCATGATAACCCCCATGGAACCCCCGGAAAGCCCTACGCCTACTGCCGCAGATATGATCTCCCCCGGTTCCTGCGAAGTGCAGACCCCGTATGCTGCAGGTACCAGCGCCCCGTAAGGGGGTTCCAGGCTGCCGTCTTCGCTGGCCCGGGGAGGCAAAATGCTGGTTATCCTGACTAAATTTACATTACCAATGCCCGCCTCCAGGAGCGCATTATCAAATGCAGTAAGGGTGTGCTCCCCTTCACTTGCTCCCAGGGCAAACCTGTACCTGTCTGGAATAGGCAGCATGGTTCTTCCCTCATTCTTTAATTAATACAGCTCAACACTTTCACGATTATACCAAAAACGTTAATAAAAATAAACTTATTTTTCACCGGTAATGGTGTTATACTAATAATAAATGATGGGAGAAGCCAAGTTGTGTAATTATTTTTACAATAATTTTTACCGGTTGAAGCAGGGGGGATTTAAATGTCTAAAAAAAAGCTGTTACTGATTAATTCGCTGGCAGCCTGTGCATTATTAATTATTTCAGCGGGGTTAATTTTTACCTATTTCGCTGTAAAAAGCATGGGCGAACTTCCAGAGATAACCCAACCGCAAACCTCGCGTTTTTTTTACAGCAATGGAGAGCTTATGACCGCCCGGTTTGTAGAAAACCGGAGCAAGGTTGCTTTAGAGGAAGTGGCAGAAGAAGCGATCTGGGCTACTATAGCCGCAGAAGACCGCAGATTTGAAGAACACAGCGGCTTCGATATAAAGGGAATTATACGTGCTGCTTACCGCAACTTGCAGGAAAGAAGCGTGGTACAGGGGGGAAGCTCTATCACCCAGCAGCTGGCCAAGAATCTTTATTTAGAGCAAGATCGTACCTGGGAAAGGAAAATTGAGGAGGCAATCCTTACCCTGCAGCTGGAGCGTAATTATTCCAAGGAAGAAATAATGGAAAAATACCTCAATACCGTTTTTTACGGGCACGGGACTTACGGCATTGAAGCTGCTTCCGAACTCTATTTTGATAAACCGGCTTCCAGGCTATACCTGCAGGAAGCCGCATTGCTGGCCGGGCTAACCAGGAGCCCTTCCCACTATTCCCCCCTGGTAAACCAGGAAATTGCCGAAAAACGTGCTCATGCCGTGTTAAGGACCATGGTGGAAGAAGATTTTATAAGCAAAAAAGAAAAAGAAAAAGCCCTGCAACAGGAGCTGGAACTCAACCCGAATCCTTCCCTGCCGCGGGAAAACAACTATGTGGTGGACCACCTGGTTCACCACAAGCTAAACTGTTTACAAGAGGAAGAGGAAAATCTTCTGAAAAACGGAGGCCTGGAGATTCACACCACTATAGATCCGGAAATGCAGGAGATCGCCAAAAAAGTGCTGGAAAACAACCTCCCCGATTTAGACCGGGACCACCGGGGAGTTGCCCAGCCGCAGGGGGCACTGGTGGCCATGGACCCGGAAACCGGCCATATTAAAGCCCTGGCCGGGGGGAAAGACTACCGCGAAACCATGCTCAACCGTGCTTACAGCCTGCGTTCACCCGGGTCTGCATTTAAACCGGTTGTGTACGCCGCAGCCCTGGAAAACGGTTATACTGCCGCCTCTACTTTTAAATGTGAGCCCGTTTCCCTTCCTTCCAATGGAGGTGATTACCAGCCCACCGACTTCGGGGGAGGATACCACCACGAACATCTTACCTTGAGAAAAGCCCTGGTACAATCGTGCAATGTAACGGCGGTTAAACTCAACCAGGAAATGGGTGTGGAAAACAGCATAGAAATGGCAGAGGAGCTGGGTATAACCAGCCACCTGGGGAAAAACCTCTCCCTGCCGCTAGGAACTTCCGAAGTCAAGCTTGTCGAAATGACTGCTTCTTTTGCTCCGTTTGCCAACGGGGGCTACCGGGTAGAGCCTTTTCTATATAAGAAGGCTCACGGGCCGGGGGGAGAAGTTTTGTCCGAAAATCAGCCTGAAAAAAACAAAGTGCTTGACAAAAGGGTGGCCTATATTTTGACGGATATAATGAAAGGTGTTTTAAGCGAAGAAGGAACCGCCCCGGTATCACACTTGATAGACAGGCCGGCAGCAGGAAAAACTGGAACCTCGCAGGACTATAAAGACGCGTATATGGTCGGCTATACCCCTGACCTGATAGTTGGTGTGTATGTGGGAGACGACCACGGTGATCCCATATGGAAAACAGGGGGAGAAATAGCCGCACCAATATGGGCTGAATTTACTGAAAGAGCCCTGCAGGATACTCCTGCTTCCAGTTTCAGCAAGCCGCCCGGCCTGGTGGATAAAACTATCTGCCCGGAAACCGGCAAAATTCAACACCCTCTATGCAGCGCTTCAGGAGAAAAAGAGCTTTTCCTGGAAGGTACGGAACCGGAAAAAGACTGCAGGGAGGCTGACTGCCCCAAGGTAGAAATATTCCAGTGGCCCTGGCATTGGTTCCGTTAAGCCAAATGTAACTACTACTCGTTGCGTTGGTGCCATGACATCTTCCTCCCCTTGGTGGGCTAACCCAGTTACACACTTGACACCGGAAGGTAGGGGGCTTTTTATTCTCTAAGCTTTCACACCGTAAGTAGTTACAGCCAAATAAAAGATTAGCCCTGGGGAATTGCATTTTTTATAAAGGGATTCTGTTTCTTTTCCTCCCCCACAGTAGTAGGGGGACCGTGGCCCGGATACACTACTGTATCTTCCGGCAAGGGAACTATTTTTTTGTTTATACTTTCCAGCAACCGGTTCATGGAGCCTCCCCACATATCAGTCCTTCCTACCGACCCGGCAAAAAGTGTGTCCCCTGTAAAAAGACAGCCGCATATATAAAGGGTAATCCCCCCGGGTGTATGCCCGGGGGTATGCAGGACTTCGGCCCGGCATTTGCCAAAATTAACTTTATCTCCCTCTTTTATTTCCCTGTCCGGGGAGGGGAGTTTCCGGGTAAAAAAAGAAAGTATAAAACCGGGTTTTCGATAAAGGGGAACCTCCTCCGGATGCATTATAAGTGAAGCCCCCGTTGCATTTTTTATATGTAAATTAGCCAATACGTGGTCAATGTGGCCATGCGTATTAACTATGGCCGTTACTTTCAGGCCCAGATCTCTAATCCGTTCCGCAATCTTGCCCCCTTCGGCGCCAGGATCCAGCACTACCGCCTCCCGGGTTTCAGGGCAACTCACCAGATAGCTGTTAGAACCAAATATTCCTACAGTCAGCGTTTCTACACCAATCATTACTTGCTCACTCCCTGCATTAATAAGATAGTGCTCCAGCCAAAGATTTGATTAAAAAACCATCGCCGTTGGCTTATCCGGTTATAAGCTTAACGCCGGAGGTAGCACAATAATATTTAGCGGTGGTATTTTTCCCCCCGGATTATCTTGGTGCAGCGGTAAAGCTGCTCCGCCAGTAAAAGCCGGGTTAACTGGTAAGGGAAGGTGAGCCGGGAAATAGAAAGCAGTAAATCCGCCCTGTTTTTTACTTCGATAGAAATCCCTTCGTGCCCCCCGATGACAAAATCCAGTCGCCTGTGCCCGCGGTGCATCAAGTTTTCTATCTCCCCGGCCAGCGCTTCGGTGGTTAACTCCCTGCCTTCGGGGGTCAATACTACTGTACAGGTGCTTCCTTCTAACTTTCTTAATAGCTGCCCGCCCTCCTCTTCTATAGCAGCAGCCGGGGCTTTTTTACTACCCTTGACTTCTACCTCTTCCACGGTGAAATAGCGGCGGATTCTACCCAGGTAGTCTTCTATTCCCTTTTGTATATAGTCTTCTTTGATTTTGCCAACTGCAACAATTCGTATCCGCATTTTTCCTGCCTCATTACCCGCCTCAATTCCCGGCCAGGTATTTTATTATAAAAGGAACTACATCTGTTATCTGGCTGGTTTCGTTTTGGGCGATCTGCCTCCATTTTTTTGTGCCTCCCACCAGAAAAGGCACGGGATTTGCAGTATGGCGAGAATGATTTATTTCTTCCAGGTTGCCATGATCGCTAACCAGGACAAACAGGGTGTTATGCAAATCCAGGTTTTTTATTACGCTGCTTATAAATTTGTCCAAAAGCTCGACCGTATCTTTTGCTTTTTCTTTATCCGCCTCGTGACCGATGATGTCCGATAAAAAATATTCGTACAGGGAAAAGTCATGTTCCTCTGAAAGCTCCACTACCCTTCTTGCTGCCTCTTCCGGGCTTATTGCTTCCACCTGATAACCCATATTTTTTAAAATTTCATTGGTTATATCCATATAAACTGCCTTACCTGCTCTCAACTCTTCCAGGGAGCGGAACCTGGACCCGGCATGGTAGGTCATAAGCGTAGAACAGGAGTAGCGGAACCGCAGCCCCTGACGCAGGTCTTGAAAAAATTCGGGCCGGTATGCGTTTAAAAAAGCTACCCGGAAACCTTTCTGTTTTAATTTGCCCAGTATGCCGTGCTCTTTTAACAGGCCGGTTAAAATCTTCCCCGGCATCCCCCTGAGGTGGTATCCCAGCAGGCAGGGAGCATTTTCTCCCGTAAACAACGCGGCCTGCCCCGAAGCACTCTGAGGCAGGCCGGAAACTCCAAGAGTGCTGTCCAGCTCCAGTAAAGACACTTCATCACCGTGAGTTCCTGCGTTCCGCCGGACCAACTTTTTCCCCAACAGTACGCTGGAAAGGCCGGGGGTGGAGGTATACACAAGGGGGTTGTTTTCATCCTGGCTGCCCAGCCCCAGCCCGTCAACAAACAGCATTAATACTTTTTTATCTTTCAAGTTCCCGTCTCCATACTCTGGCTTTAATTGTTCCCCAGGCTAACCTCGTTAGTAATCTTTTCATCATCCCTGACCACGGTTACTTCTATACGGTCTCCAGGGTAATAGTTTAGCAGCTCATCAAACAGCTGGGCGTAATAATCTATCTGGCGTCCATTAATTCCAACTATTACATCTTGTCTTTCCAGGCCGGCTTCATCAGCCGGGCTTCCCGCCTCCACCCGGTCAATGTAAACACCCCTGTCCGTCCGTTCTCCGGTTATTTCCGAGTAGTCAGTTATAATTATTCCCATGTGGGGGCGCAATACCCTTCCTTCTTCTACGATATCGCCGGCCACCCGGTTCACGGTAGTTGCGGGGATGGCAAATCCTATGCCTTCAATATCCAGGCCGCCAAGCTTGGCGGAATTTATGCCAATAACTTCCCCTCTCCGGTTAATTAAAGGCCCACCGCTGTTGCCTTGATTTATAGCTGCATCGGTTTGTATATAGCTGTAAGTAAATTCGCTGCCCGGCATGGCAACTTGCCTTTCCAGGGCGCTTACTACCCCCACGGTTACAGTCTGCTCCAGCTCCATCCCCAGGGGGTTCCCTATAGCTATGGCTGTTTCTCCCGGCCGCACTTTTTTGGAAGCATCGGTTATTTCCACATGGTCCAGATCCTGTCTCCCTTCTACTTCCAAAATCGCCAGGTCCGTTTCGGGATCTGTTCCCACTATCGCCGCATCTTCAGCCGTTCTGTCTTTAAATATAACTTCTATCTCCCTGGCCCCTTCCACCACATGGTAGTTGGTTACTATTAATCCATCCTCATTGATAACCACACCAGAACCTACGCCTTCTTGAATGATTTCCCTGCCCCAGAAGTCACTAACCTGCCGGTGATTAATTATGCCTACTACGGCGGGAGACACTTTCTCCACCGCGCTAACTACCGCTTCATCCCTGGGTTTTAAAAGCTCGGAGTCGTTTTTTTCTTCTTCCCCGGATGGCTCCCGGTTATTGGCTTCCCCGTTTTCGTTTTGCTGGTTTTGCTGGTTTTGCTGATTCTCAAGTGGCTCTGCCAGAAGCTCCTCCGGGAACACGAAAAAAACCATCAGGAAAATAAGAATTCCGCCGCAAATAACTCCCAGCATACTCACGAGTATATAGTGCCAGACAGGCGCACTCCTGGTATCATTTTTAAAATGCCTGTCAAAACCATCGTAGAAACCCATCTTTGCCCTCCTTGCCACCATTATTGTCTGAATACAGTGTAAATCATCCCGCAACCATAAGTAAAGGGGTTATATTTTGCCCTACAGGTAACAGTGTTTGTTAAACAGGTGCAGCTTGCCATTGTTTAACGAAGAATCTATTTTGAGGACAGAAAGGGAGGCACAAGCGGGTGAAAAAGGCCACCTGCCATTTATATCAAGCCCCAGGGAATAAGTAATAAAAGCATTGATTAACCTGCCGTGCGAAATTACCAGTAACCTTCCGTAGAAACTTGGTCTGTATATTGTATGATCCAGTGCTACTTTTACCCTTTCCAGGAAGGTTTCCCTGCTTTCCCTCCCGTTAACCGCGATTCCCCAAAAATTTTGCTGGAGGTCCCGGTAAAAACAGGGCCAGGCTTCTTTTATTTCCTTCCAGGTGTACCCTTCCAGGGCACCCCACCCGTACTCCTTTAATTCCTCCAGAAAGATAATTTCCGTACTGCTGCGGTAAAGGTTTTCTTCCAACACCGTTTCCGCGGTTTCTTTTGCTCTGAGCAGTGGGCTGGAAAATACTGCCGCAAACCCGGTATTTTTCAAGTAAGCAGCCAATCGGCGGGCTTCTTGTTTTCCCTGCTCGCACAGGGGGACATCTTGCTTTCCCTGAATTCTGCCTTCCAGGTTGGACCGGGTGGTTCCATGTCGTACCAGCCAGATTTCTACCGGTTTAATTTTTTTCTGCATTCCTTAAATCTTCATCCCGCTCGGAGAAGATAATTTCTGCGCCCAGCCCGGCCAGCTTTTCTTCCAGCTTTTCATAGCCGCGGTACACATGTTCCACCCCTTTTAAAACCGTTTTCCCTTCCGCGGACAGCCCCGCTACTATCAGGGCGGCACCGGCCCGTAAATCAGTCGCCTTTACGGGAGCCCCGGTAAGCGAGCTGCCTCCATCCACCACGGCGGTTCTCCCTTCTACTTTAATGTTTGCTCCCATTCTTTTTAACTCATCTACATGATTAAACCTTCCCTCGAAAATATTCTCCGTTACTACACTGGTCCCCTCAGCCCTGGTTAAAAGCACCATGGCCAGTGGCTGAAGGTCGGTTGGAAACCCGGGGTAAGGGAAAGTCTTTATATCTGCGGGCTGTACCCGGGAAGCCCCATTTACCCAGATAGTATCCTCCGAGGCGCTGACCTCTACTCCTGCTTCTCTCAGCTTGGCCATGGCCGCGTCAAGGTGCTGCGGTATTACTTCCCTGAGGCATACCTGTCCGCCAGATACTGCCCCGGCAATTAAAAATGTTCCGGCTTCTATGCGGTCGGGAATTATACTATGCGAGGCTTCTTTTAACTCCGGCTCCCCTTTTATTTTAATTATATCCGTCCCTGCGCCGCGCACGGATGCACCCATGGCATTTAAAAAGTTGGCCACGTCTACCACCTCGGGTTCTTTGGCCACGTTTTCTAAAACTGTACGCCCTTCTGCAGTGGAAGCAGCCAGCATCAAGTTGATAGTCGCTCCCACGCTTACCACGTCAAGGTAAATATGCGTGCCTACCAGCCGGGAAGCTTTAAGTTTTACCAGGCCGTGTTCCACTTCCACTTCCGCCCCCAGGGCTGAAAAACCCTTTAAATGCTGGTCAATTGGCCGGGGGCCCAGCTTGCATCCGCCGGGCACCGGAACTTCGGCTTTTCCCTGGCGGGCCAGCATGCTTCCCATGAAATAAGCCGAGGCCCTTAACTTCTTAACCAGGTCATACGGAGAAACCGTAGAACTTCGCACATTTGAGGTATCAATTTCTACAGCATTTCTCCCACGGCGTCGCACTTCTCCACCCATGTTCTGAAGTATTTCCAGCAGGGTTCCTACATCCGTTATATCCGGGATGTTTTCAATAAAAACCTTTTTTCCACATATAACTGAAGCGGCTAAAATTGCCACTGCGGCATTTTTGGAACCTGCAACTTTTACATTTCCCCTTAATTCCTGCTTGCCCGGTACAATTAATTTTGTCAATGCACAGCCCACCTTTATTTTTATTGCGTATATGGAACCCCATTGCTTCTTTAAGCTTTTATTACCTGTAACTGCTCAGGCATTTATGCCGGGTGAATAAACCCCATTGCTTTACCTTCAAATATTCACCCTTCATTTCCCTTCCTTAATCTTTCTTTTCGCCGGGGGGAAGCTCGAATCCTTCCCACACAGCCACAGCCTGCCCCTTCCTTCTTGTACATGACCCACACAGTTACTATTCTTTTCTCATTATCCCTTCTTCCAGGTTTCCTGTAAAGGCATTTAAATAATAAACTTCTCCATTTTCCATTACTACCCTCCATACCGGGGGTATTTCCCACTTTTCTACACGGTATTCCTGCCGGGAATCGTATACCGGGTTGTAGTATCCCAGGCCCACTCTTTCAATACTCCTGGTGCGGCTGCCGGGTCCGAGTTCTTCCAACAGCCGCACCAGGGCCGCCGTCACCGGTATCACTTCCATTTCCCGGTCCTTTTGATACTCCAGCTTGTTTAACCAGTAACTTTCTATTTTAGTAACCCGCTGCCCTTTTATTTCTACTATAAACTGGCTGTATACGGGTATATTTGTTTCAGGCATTTTCTGATAGTAAACCACGCCGTAATTGCCAGGCCCGTATTCTTTTACTATATCATATTTGGCGTCTTGCGGCTTAACCCCCCTTTCTTTAAGAAAGTTCTCCGCTATCTCCCTGGCTTTCTCCCGGTGCATTTCCTCTTCAGGAACTGTAGTTTCCTTGCTGCCTTCTTCTGTGTCTTCCTTGCCTTCTTTGTTTTCCACTAAAAACCGGTAAAAGCCGTTTTCATATATGATTAGCTCTCCTTCTTGTTCACAGCGGTAGACCACCCGGTTGGCTTCCTCACGGTGCAGGGCTTCCACCCCTTCAGTTTCCCGAAAATATTTCTGCTTTAACCTGGAAGGATCTAAATGCAGGGGTTTTACCGTTAAAAAAGAGCTTTTTAACGTTTGAGACGGTAGTTCCGTATTTAACTCGTAATTATATTCTTGCAAATTGTTTTCCAACCGCTGCTTCTCTTCCCTGGTAACAGAACCTGCAAACAACCTGAGATCGGGTAAATAAATATGGTAGACCAGGAAAAGATTAAGCCCTAAAAAAGCCAATATTAAAACATTAAGTGCCCGGGAAAAATTCATCTTCTACTTCTCCTTTGTATAGTATTTCCAGGTCGTGTGCCTGCAGGATCAGCATTTCGCGGTCAAATACAGCCGCCCAGCACGGTTCAGCCAGGGATTCGTTTTCCTCTTTTGCGAAATAAACCAGGCGCAGCTGTTTAAGAGTCTGAGGCATGGCCTTGTTTTCTTCGTCTTCCCCTGAATAAATACCGCCAATCTTCTCCATTACTTCGCTGGCGGTAGCAATTTCTTTTTCTACGCCTTCTTTCCGTGAAAAACCCCATACTTCCCGGTGGTAGCTGGCCAGGCCCCGGTCGTTGAATTCCATCCAGACACCTTTTCCTTCACCCAGTAAAGGAAAACCCCGGTGGTAATAATTCCACCTGGCCCGGTATCGCTGCCGTTCTTCACGGAAATGCGAGTCTCCGGCATAATAAGAAACCTTCTCCAGGCGCAGCGCTGGCGGCCACCCTCCAAAATGACACAAGTACTCCCCCGCTTTCTTAAGGGCCTGGTTATAATCCGGTGAAATTTCTCCCCCTTCTACCGGGGGAGCAGAATATTTAAAACTGCTGCCGGAGAAATTAAGGAACTTTTCCCCGTCAGTATAAATTACATCCTGGTCCCTTTCTTCAATTTTCCTTACCAGGTTAGGATCCAGGAAAATAGCTTTTATCAGTTTTTCTGCAGAAAAATTTTCTTTCTCCAAAAACAAAGAAGAAAGCTCCACGTTTTCCCCTGGCAAATAGATATAACCTGCATCTCCCTGGAGGGCAGCATTCATTCCTTCCGGCAACTGTTCTTCTATCTCTTCTTCTTTTACTTTAATGTACACCCTTGCTTCTTTTTCACGTGCTTTTTCCATCTCAGTTTTTATGTCTTTCCAGGTTTCGCTGCCGCTACTCCCTGCCAACACTTTTTCTTCTTCACCTTTTTCTTTATAGCCATGGACTTTCCAAAACACCTCCCGAATTCCATCATCTTCCGGGAGTTCATATATTTCCAGTCCGGTTACCTGGATATTTTCTTCCTCTGCCCGCAATATTCCTCCCGTTAAAGGAAAAGGCGGGTCAAAATAAAAAACTGCTTCAGGTTCTTCAACTCCTGCAGCTTGTAGAGCCTCTGTTTCTTCCCGGCGGGAGTCTCTTAACAACTCCCGGGATTTTTCCCATATGGTATCACAGGCGGGCATCCCCGGCTGCAAAAAATAAACCCCTTCCCCGTCGCGGGGCATTACTACTGCGGAAGGGGTGACCGCTTCTTCAATATCCAGCCTTTCTTGAAATACGTAAGGTTCTTTAACCGTGTATTCTATCTCTTCGTAATCCGGGGACCCAAACCACAGTATATACGTAAACACCATGCTCTGGATAACCAGGTAAAACAGTATAATAAATTTTATCTTTTCCATTTTTATCTTTTCCATTTTTATCTTTTCCGCGGCCCTTTATCCGCTCCCGGTTATTTATGGCACAGCAGGCAGGGTAAACCACGCACAAGTGCCTTCTCCCGGCTGACTTTCTATCCATATCCTGCCCCCGTGTGCTTCCAGCACCTGTTTGCATATAGAAAGGCCCAGGCCGGTGCCGCCAAAATCCCTGGACCGCGTTTTTTCCACCCGGTAAAACCGTTCAAACACCCGCGTTACCTCTTCGACAGGTATCCCGCTGCCGCTGTCTTTTATGCCTACTAACACCCACCCGTCTTCGCGGTGTGCTACTATTTCAACCCGGCCTTCCTGCGGGGTAAATTTAAAAGCGTTGCCGAGAAGGTTAATAAATACCTGTTTTATCCTTTCTTTATCTACCATAACCATCAGGTCCGGGTCCACTTCTACACTTATAGAAGGGCCGGGATAATACTTGTATTTCACTGTCTCTATAGCATCTTCAACCATGGTTACCAGGTATTTTTTCTCGCGGTTTAAAACAGTAGCCTGGTCGTCAAGCCGGGAAAGTTCCAACAAATCCTTTACCATGGAAACCATGCGCTCCGTTTCTTTGTCTACCACGCCTAAAAACCTGTCCCTGACTTCTCTGTCTTCCGCCGCACCTTCCAGGAGAGCCTCCGTATAGCTCTTGATAGAAGTCAAGGGGGTTTTTAATTCATGGGATACATTGGCCACAAACTCCCTCTGGCGCCGGCTCATTTCTCTCTCGCGAGTTACATCGTGCAAAACTACCAGCACTCCTTTTAGCTGTCCCTTTTCTTCTCTAAACGGGGCCACACCAACCTGTATGGTTGCTGAAGGGCTGTTCCAGGAAACTTCTACGGAAAACGGCTTCCCGCTTTTATTAAACTCCTCTACTTTCTGTTCTCCAACCAGGTTTTTTAAAAGCTGCAGCCCGGAACTTTCCTGTTCCAGCGAAAAAGAAATTACCCTGTCCAGCATCTGTCGGGCCGCCGGGTTAATGTGAATCAGGGTCCCGTTTCCATCAAAGGCTATAATACCGTCGCTCATATAATTTAAGATGGCTTCTACCTTGCTCTTTTCCAGCGACATCTCGTTTAAAGTTGATTTCAGGCGTTGGGCAAGATAATTAAACATCTGTGAAAGCCGGCCTATTTCGTCCTCCGAGTGCACTTTTATGCGTTGGGAAAAATCTCCGCGGGCCAGTTCAGCAGCTTTCCTGGTTACTTCCGCAACCGGGCTGGTAATAGTGCGAGCCAGCATAATACCTGCAGTCAAGCTGACCATAAGGACCACTGCCGAGCCAGAAATTAATATACCCTTTATTTCCGCCAGCGTCCGGTCAATATCTTTTAAAGAGCTGCTTAAATATACCACCCCGTTTACTATCCCTTCTTCCTTAACGGGGTGAGCCAGGTAGTAATGCCTTTCCCCGTTTTCCGGGTTAATCCGTACTTCGTCACCCGGGCTTCCTCCCAGTGCCCTGGTTACTTCTTCTTTGATCAAGCGTTGACCTTTAATCTCTTCTGTAAAGCCGGAAGTGCCTATTACCCTGGAATAACGGTCCAAAACAATTATATCGGTCTCCTCGTAACCCCGGAATTCTTCAATAAGTTCGGCGACATCATCTTCTTCACCTTCTAAAATTCGTGCGTCTAAAAGAGTAGAGAGCAGCTTGGCCTGGTTTTCTATACCCACAACAAAATTACTAAAATAATACTGCTGCAGGGACTGAACCAGGTAAACACCAATCACCTGGAGAGCAAAAAACAAAAGCAATGTATACACAAGTACTATTTTCCACTGTAAGCCTTTAAACATCAGGACTGCCTCCGGAAATAATAACCTACGCCTCTTTTAGTACATATATATTCCGGATTTCCTGGATCTTTTTCAATCTTTTCCCTTACCCTCCTGACCGTAACATCAACCGTTCTTGCTTCCCCGGCATACTGGTAACCCCATACCCTGTCCAACAGCTTTTCCCTGCTGAAAACCTGGCCGCTGTGGTTCATCAAAAAATAAAGCAGTGAAAATTCTTTAGTGGTAAGCTCCACCTGTTTCCCTTTTATATAAACCTCCATTAACTCCGAGTTTATCTCCAGTTCCCCCTGTTTTATAAATTTCTTCTCCTGCATTTCTCCGCCGGCAGCACGCCTTAAAATGGCTTTTACCCGTGCGGTAACCTCCCTGGCGCTAAAAGGCTTGGTCACATAGTCATCCGCCCCCAGCTCCAGGCCTACAACCCTGTCCACCTCCGCTTCCCTGGCCGTAAGCATGATAATCGGCACAGCGCTTCCCCGGGAGCGGATCTCTTTGCAAACCTGCAAACCGTCCTTGTAAGGAAGCATAATATCGAGTATTATCAAATCAGGCTCTTCCTGCAGCGCTTTTTCCTCCGCTTCCACTCCGTTAAAAGCAAGAATAACCTGAAAACCTTCTTTTTCCAGATTGTATTTTATTATTTCCGCTATAGACTGCTCATCATCAACTACCAGTATTTTTAAAAAGGCCATAATTAACCTGCCTTGCAGCAAATTACACTTGCCCTGTTTTATAGTTTTTATTCTATGCCAGGGAGGTGTTTCCCTTCTTCCCCGCATTCCCATTTGCTTAGGTGGCGTTTGCTCTGCTACGGACTCTTTTTTCTTCTACCACCAGGGCAAGCTCACGAAGGGGGTTTCGCTCAAGGGGAAAAATAATTTAGAGGATCTACAGAAGCGTTGCGGTTATCCAAACCTTTGCGTATCTCAAAATGAAGGTGTACTCCGGTAGCTCTTCCGGTATCTCCCATTCTGGCTATAGTCTGCCCCCGGCTAACCTTCTCTCCTTCGCTTACCAGGTTTACATCGTTATGCATGTATACAGTATAATAAGTGCTTGCTTCAATATTGTGCCGGAGGGTTACTACGTGGCCTGCACTTCCAAAGTGTTCTCTTACTGAAGATACTACTCCGTCATACGCTGCCAGTATGGGAGTTCCCCTGCTGGAGGCTATGTCTACCCCCCGGTGTGCCCCTCCAAAAGGCTGGGTTATCCTGCCCCCGCCTTCTACCGGCCATTTAAACGGCCCCTTTGACTGAGAGGGATGGGTGGCTGTACCTGTTTTTTCTACCTGCTTCCGCGGTTCTTCCAGCACGCTTTCTGCGATTTTTTTCCTGTGAACTTCTCTGCCGTTTTCGTATTTAACTTCATATTTAACTTCTTTTACCCCTTGCTCGCCGCTTTGCTTTATTTCCCGCTGCATTGCAAGCATGTCGCTGCTGGTTACAGTTTCCACAGGGAAAGGTACGCTTTCTTTTTCTTTAACTTTTTCCACGGTTTCCACTGTCAGAAGAGGTTCTTCGTACACTAACTCCAGCTCTTCTCCTTCTCTCAAGTTATACTCGTCTACACCAGGGTTAGCCTGGTTTATTTCTTCTTCGGGCACCTCGTACTGGCGCGATATACGGGAAAGAGTGTCCCCGCGGGATATACGGTGTACTTCCTTGCGGTCTTTTCCACCCAGCAGTTTTTGAGAAGCTTCTTCCGCCGACTTGACTTCACCGGGTTCGGCTTTTGTCTTAATTAAATTTATATCTTCCCGGATGTCAACGTGCTCCAGGTTTCCGCTGCCAGAATACTCTTCTTTAAGATCCTTTAACGCTTTATTTAAGCTTTCCCTGTTTTTTACCAGCATTAATGGCTCACCGTTTACCTCAACCGAATAGGCCACGCTTTTAAAGCTTAAACTTTCCAATTTCTGCCTGACAGCTCCTGGGTTTTCATCTTCGCCAAAGCGCACTTCTCGTTCAAACGATACTTGCTCCTGCAGCTCTACTTCCATGCCCTTCCTGGCGCGGCAGGTTTCTTTGAGCTCCTCAATGTATTCCAGGATTTCTGCCTTGCTGTCAACCACCCCTATTTCGCGGCCGTCTACACTAACCACATGATAAATGCTTTCCAGGTAGAGGGTTGCCCCGAAAATGCTCAACATCATTACAGAAGATAAAAATATGTAAGAAAAAACAGATATATTTGGAGAAAACAACTTCCTCGCCCGGTTTAAAACGGCTGTAATTAGAGATAAGACCGGGTTTGGCTTGTCTTTTTCGCTGCCTTCTGCTTCCATGTTTTTGTTTTTGCTGGTCTTCAACTGCATGTATACACCACCTCCGTCAAACCATAATATTACATTACAATTACTTCTACTCTTATAATAAAATCCCTTCCGTAAATTAAAATTAGCACCCTAAAGTGAAATTTCTAAGCCAAACAAGCTTTAGCATTAATATTAACATTAAATAGTAATTTATCCCTTCCCCTGGAAAGGGCTCTGATAAATATATATTATTAACCACTGGCTTAAAAATTTATTCTTTGTTTTACTGCAGCCTGCTTCCGATTTCTTGCCCCACTACTACACCTGAAGCCGAGGCCTGCAGCAACCCCCGGGTCACCCCTGCACCGTCACCAATAGCAAAGAGGTTTTCTACCCTGCTCTCCAGGTGGTTATTTAATTGAAGCCGGAAGGAATAAAATTTTACTTCTACCCCGTATAGCAGGGTATGCCTCGAGTTGATTCCCGGGGCAAGTTTATCCAGCGCCTCCAGCATCTCCAGTATTGACAGCAAATGCCGGTAAGGCAGAACCAGGCTTAAATCCCCGGGGGTAGCCCTGGTCAAAGTAGGAGAAACCAGACCCCTTTTAATTCTTTCTTCAGTGGAACGGCGCCCCACCAGGAGGTCGCCCAGCCTCTGGATTATTGCACCATCACCCAGCAGGTTGGCCAGGCTGGCAATATTTTTCCCGTAAGTTATGGGCTCTTTAAAGGGCTCGGTAAAAGTTTTGCTAACCAGCAGGGCAAAATTGGTGTTTCCCGTTTTTTGGTCCGCGTAACTGTGTCCGTTGACAGTAATTAAACCCTCGTTGTTTTCCGTCACTACTTCTCCATACGGGTTCATACAGAAAGTGCGAACCCGGTCATCAAAAGAAGGAGAATAGTATATTAGCTTGGATTCGTATACACTGGAAGTAATATGCTCCATTATCACCGCTGGAACTTCTACCCTCAGCCCAATATCTACAGGATTGTTGATGCCCCTCAATCCCAGGCGGCGAGCCTCTTCGAGCATCCAGCGTGAACCACTCCTGCCAGGCGCATATACCACATGATCAGCCTGGTAGTAAGTATTATCTTTAGTTAGCACGCCCCTGACGCGGTTGTTTTCCACTACTGCTTCTTTTACTTCTTCGCCGGTATTGATCTGCACCTTCTCCTGCAATTCGCTATAAAGCCGGGATAAAATTTTGTAACAGTTTTCTGTTCCCAGGTGTCTTATGGAGGCGGGGATCAGGTTTAAGTCAGCCGTAGCCGCCAGGCGCTGCAGCTCCTTGATTTTTTCATTTTCTCCGCCGTAAACATGGGGAGAAGCCCCATAAGAAAGGTAGACTTCGTCTACATGATGAATCAGGTTATTCACCCGGGAGGGTTCCAGATACTCATTTAAAACCCCGCCGAATTCAGAAGTAAGGGTTAACTTTCCATCACTGAAAGCGCCGGCTCCTCCCCACCCGGATAAAATATCGCACGGCTCACAACGCAGGCAGGAGGAGTTGCGGCTGGTAGAGGGACAGTTTCTCTTGTAAATATCCGGCCCCTTCTCCAGAATCAATATTCTGGGAGCTTTTTTTTGACGACATAACTCCAGGGCGGCAAAAATGCCCGCCGGGCCGGCACCTACGATTATCACATCATACTTGTGTTCAGGCAACAGCTACACCTCTTTACGGGTTATTATCCCTTATTTTTATGACGTTTCTTCTGAAAGATGTTGAGGCGCCATATTTTGAAATTTGTTAAAATTATTCATAAACAACAGCTCTACTTCTCCAACGGGGCCGTTTCTCTGTTTGGCTACAATTATTTCGGCAATATTTTTTTTCTCCGAATCATTAAAGTAGTAATTTTCACGGTAAATAAACAAAACTACATCCGCGTTGGCTTCAATACCCCCGGATTCCATTAAATCGCTTAAAATAGGCCTTTTTTTGTCCCTTTTTTCTACAGCCCGACTCAACTGAGACAGGGCTATCACGGGTATATTTAATTCTTTGGCCAGGGATTTTAATGAACGGGATATGTCTGAAAGTTCCTGCTGGCGATTTTCTGATTTTCCGTGCATGTTCATTAACTGCAGGTAATCAACAAAAATGGCCCCCAGCCCTTTTTCCGCTTTTAACCGCCGCGCCTTGGCTCTCATTTCCATAACCGACGGGGCTGCAGTGTCATCTATGTACAGCGGGGCTTCACTTAACGGCCCTACCGCCCTGGTCAAGCGCGGCCATTCTTCTTCACTCAAGTAACCGCGCCGCAGCCTCTGAGCATCCAGGTCAGCCTGGGCACACAAAAGGCGCTGGGCCAGCTGCTCTTTAGACATTTCCAGGCTAAAAAATGCTACCGGCAAATTTTCGGATACAGCCAGGTGCTGTGCCATGTTTAGCGCAAAAGTGGTTTTTCCCATGCTGGGCCTTGCCGCTACTATAACCAGGTCAGATTCCTGCAGCCCGGAAAGCATTTGATCCAGGTCAATAAATCCCGTGGGAAGCCCGGTTACCCCCTTTTTTTCTTCGTAAATCCGCTCTATGCGGTCGAATGTACTCATTAATACATCTTTCAGCGGAACAAAGCCTTTTCCGCTCAATTCGCGGGATACCTGGAAAATCATCTGTTCAGCTTCATCTAAAAATTCCACCACATCTTCCGGGGGCTCATATCCGCGGGTAACTATTTCTGTAGAGGTTCTTATCATTCTTCTAAGCAAAGCTTTTTCCCATACTATAGTGGCGTAATATTTTACATTGGCGGCAGTAGGTACCGCGTTGGCCAGGGAGGTAAGGTAAGAATTACCCCCCACTTCCTCCAGCACACCCAGGCTGCTAAGTTCTTCGGAGAGGGTAACCAGGTCGACAGGCTCATTCTTTTCTGTGAGTTTTACTATTGCATTAAAAATTTTCTGGTGTGACGTTCTATAAAAATCCTCTTCTGATAATACCTCTGTAGCGGCAAATATGGCATCTTTTTCAATAATCATGGAACCCAGCACTGACTGCTCGGCTTCTAGGTTCTGGGGAGGTATCTTTTCTTCTATCACTTAAACCCACTCCCTGAATTTTTGCGCTACTATTATTTTAAAACAACTTATTTCGTGCCTTCAATCTCCACCTGAATACGGGTAGTAATGCCTGGCATAAGTTTTATTTCAATTTCATGATTTCCTGTGTTTTTAATGGGATCTTCCAGTTCAATTTTGCGTTTATCTATCTCGTACCCCTTCTCTTTAAGCGCCTCCGATATGTCCGCCGAAGTTGCGGAACCAAACAGCCTGCCTTCTTCACCTGCTTTTAACTTAAAATTAATTTTTTGCCCCTCTAATTTTTCCGCAATTTCCCGTGCCTTTTCTTCTTCCTTTTGTTCTTTCTTCTCTATTATCTTTTTCTGTTTTTCCCATTCCTTTAACCTTGCCGGGGTAGCTTCCTCCGCCATACCCTTGGGAATCAAGTAGTTTCGGGCATAGCCATCACTTACATTCTTAACCTCTCCTTTAGTGCCGAGATTAGATATATTTTCCTTTAATATAACTTTCATTTTAATTTAATGCCTCCCTTCTACTTTATTTCTTCTGTACCCGGTAATACTGCAACAAATCCGTAATATCACCAAAATACTCTTCTACCTCGTCTTTTTTTTCCACGTAATCCTGCGCTTGCTTTACCAGCTCTTTATCCATTGCCTGGTAGCTAATTCCCAGCCTTCTCCCCAGGAGATAGCTGTTAAGTATTACCTCGCCCAGCGTTTTTTTAACCAGATCTTGTTTTCCCTGCGAAATGAGATCAAACAACCGGGCCAGCAGGGTGAGCAGCCTGTTTTTAAGGTTTTCCACCACGTTTAAACTCTTGGCCAGGCTCTCTTCTCGATCCGCGTAAAAAAGCATACTAGCCCCCCCCCGTTATTGATGCATAAAATAAATATCTGGTCCAGCCTGAAACGTCCAGCCTGAAACAACCAGGTAATAAATTGCTTTATTTCCTGGTCCAGGCCGGTGGTACAGTCCACTACATAGAAAAAAGGTGCCAAAAATACATTTCCAGCACCGATATGTTTTAATTACCTTCTATTTCCATAAGGGCAACAGCTGGGAACAACAGCGAAATTTCAGGAATCCGAGGTAAAAGGCAATAGTGCCAGAATACGGGCCCTTTTAATGGCCCGTGTCAACTGTCTCTGGTGATTGGCACAGTTACCGGTTATCCTGCGAGGCAGTATTTTACCCCTCTCTGTTATATACTTGCTTAATTTATCGTACTGTTTGTAATCTATTTTTTTTATGTTTTCCTGACAAAAGCTGCAAACCTTTTTTCTTGGTTTACGTCCTCTATCCCTTGGCAATATTATCACCTCTCTTGGCAAATATGGCTCAATATAGTAAAAAACTATTTAAAATGGTATGTCATCTTCTTCTATGCTCATTTCCTGGCCGGACAGGTCTTCTCCACTTTCACTGCTCCCGGAAGAAGGAGGTCTGTCCAAAAATTTAACATTGTCAGCCACTACCTCTGCAGCCTTCCGCCGTATTCCCTGGGAATCATCGAAAGATCTTATTTGAAGGCGCCCGTCTACACCGGCCAGGCTCCCTTTTTTCAAATAGTTGGCGCTGTTTTCCGCTTGTTTGCGCCAGGCCACAATATTAATAAAATCAGCTTCCCTTTCTCCCTGCTGGTTGGTAAAAGGCCTTTCTACGGCCAGGGTAAAATTGGTTACTGCTACTCCCGCATTGGGCGTATAACGCAGCTCCGGGTCCCTGACCAGGCGCCCGATAAGAACAATCCGGTTAAGCACTTTTCTTACCCCCTTTAAATCGCTTCTTCTTCCAGGCGTATAAACATGTAGCGGAGCACTTCTTCCGAAAACTTGAAGAAACGCTCCAGCTCACTGGTAGTAACACTGTTCCCGGAAAAATAAATTATATAATAGTGTCCCTCCTGCTGGTCTTTTATTGGGTAGGCCAGTTTTCGATTTCCCCAGTCTTTAATTTCAGATACACTTCCTTCGTTGTTTTCTATAGCTTCTTTAACACTCTGCAAAAAATTTTCTTTTTCTTCTTCTCCCAGCTCTGAATCAATTATACACACGCTTTCGTAAAATCTCACTTTTTTCTCTCACCTCCTTTGGTCTAAATGGCCCCTATTCCTTAAACAGGAGCAGGAAGGAACATGTTGATAATATCACATAAAAGTCAACGCTGCAAGATTTCCGAAATCTATTAATCCATTTGATTTACTCTATTTTATTTTTGTTTGAGAGTAATTATCCACGCTTTTGAAGATTGCAGGTAGGTAATACATCTGTTAATATTTCATTGCAATAGGGAAAAAACTAGGCGGTTATCCACAACATCTGTGGATAACCGTGGATTGTTTGTGGATAACCACAAGATTTGTTCTAATTTTTGAACTACTCAGGCTTCTATAATATAGAATCTTTAGCCACTAGAAGCAGCCGGGTTTTGGTTAATACGCTTTTAAACAGCAATATTTAATTTGTACAAACCACCCGGTATCCAAAATTAGCCGTTGCAAGATCCATACCAAACACCGAAATCGTAAACAAAAAACAAACAAAGGCCGGCTTGAGTAGCTACCAATTTTTAAAATAATAAAACAAGGTAGGAGGGTCAAAAATGACCGCCGAGCTTTCTTATCTCTGGGAAAAGGCTCTGGGAGAAGCAGAAAAAATGCTCAGCAAGCCCAGTTTTGAAACCTGGTTAAAGTCAACTAAACCGGTAGCGTTTAAAGAAAACACCATTGTGGTTGAAGTTCCTAACGATTTTACCAAGGACTGGCTGGAAACAAGGTATAAAGATCTTCTTTTGGAGGTTATTAAAAAGGTCTCCGATCAGCCCTATTCTATTAATTTTGTATCTACACCTTCGGTTCACAGTGCGGTAGAGGAAGAAGGGGTAGCTGATTTTTCTGAAAATAGTGAAATCGGAAACAAGAAAGAAAATTTAAAAACAACCCGCTTTGCGGGGGGTGAAAATTCCACGGGGAATAGAGAACAGGAAAAAGATAATCTTGCAGAAAAAAATTCAGAACAAAATTCAACTTCTGCGGTAAAAGTTAGCAAAACTTTACATACGCTTAACCCCAAGTATACCTTCGAATCTTTTGTAGTGGGAGGCTGTAACAAACTGGCCCATGCTGCTTCTCTGGCTGTTTCCGAAGCCCCGGCCAGAGCTTACAATCCCTTGTTTATTTACGGAGGAGTGGGGCTGGGTAAAACTCACCTGATGCATGCCATAGGGCATTTTGTCCGCAAAATTCACCAGCAAACCAACGTCTTTTATCTTTCTTCTGAAAAGTTTACCAATGAATTTATAAACGCCATCCGGGACAACAAAACCGTGGATTTCCGCAATAAATACCGAAATATAGATGTACTACTTATAGACGATATTCAGTTTTTAGCGGGAAAAGAACAGACACAGGAAGAATTCTTCCATACTTTTAATGCACTTCACGAAAACAACAAGCAGATAGTGATATCCAGTGACCGGCCTCCCAAAGATATTCCCACCCTGGAGGACAGGTTGCGTTCCAGGTTTGAATGGGGTTTAATTACCGACCTCCATCCACCCGACCTGGAAACCAGGATTGCTATTTTAAAGAAAAAAGCTTTTTTGGAAGGGGTAAACTTACCCAACGAAGTAATAAATTACATTGCCACCAAGATAGAAACTAATATCAGAGAACTGGAAGGAGCCCTGGTAAGGGTAATGGCTTTTTCGTCTTTAAACAATTCCCCTATTGACCTGGAGATAACCAACGAGGCTTTAAAAAATATTATAGTAGAAAATAAAAAAAGTGTTACTGTAGACCGTATAATTAAAATAACAGCCCAGTATTTTGGTATCTCTGCCGAAGATATCCAGGCAAAAAAAAGGAGCAAAAATGTGGCTTTTCCCAGGCAGATAGCCATGTACCTGTCCAGGGAGCTAACAGAAAATTCGCTGCCCAAAATTGGGGAAAAGTTCGGGGGGAAAGATCATACTACAGTTATCCACGCTCACAAAAAAATAAACCAGGAGCTAACCAACGACCCTAAAATAAGGGATATTATAGATCACCTGGAAAAATCCGTGCAAAACGGTTAGTTAACATATGCATGTTGATAATAGTGTTTTATTGTCCACAATAATATTATAAGAATGCTTCTGTGGATAATGACTTCTTTTTTTCCACAGATTATTCATTTAAAGAAAACAGGTAAACTAAACGCTGAAAATACTTATAAACATTTTAACAGGCTCTATTTCTTTTACTATTTATATATATGATTCCTGATAATAATGTATTACTGTTAATAAACAAAAAGGGGAAATAAATTATGTTAATCAAAGACAAGAAAGAAAATATCTGCAATCACCTGGATATAGTAGAAAAAGCCTTGCCTTCAAAAACTACTATGCATGTTTTAAACCATATATTTTTGGAAATAAAACCGGAAGAAATAACTTTTTTAACGACAAATTTGGAAATGGGAATTAAAACTACTTATGGAAAAGAGGTAGAAGTAGAGGAAGATGGGAAAGTATTGCTTCCCCCCCGCTTTATTGATGTAATTAAAAGCCTTCCCCAGGAAGAAGTAAGTATAGATATTAATATTGAAAACAAAAAAATCGAAATAGAATCGGGGAGTTCAAAATTTAATCTTACAGGAATGGGCACGGAAGAATATCCTGTATTTTTTGAAAAGGAGCCGGAAGAGGACCCTGTTCTGTTTACCGGCAGCGAACTAAAAGATATAATAAGAAAAACAATTTTTGCGGTATCTAAAGACGAAAGCAGACCCGTGTTTACCGGGGTATTGTTTTCTATAGAAAACAATACTTTAAGTGTTATCAGTTCCGATACCTACCGCCTGGTAATGCAGGAAAAACCACTGTCCGGATGGGGTTATGGAGACGGTAGTTATATAATCCCTGGTAAATCTTTAAGAGAACTTTATAAACTGTTAAAAGATGATTCCCGGGTAGCAGTTTTTCCACAGGATAACCAGCTGGCTTTTTCATTTGATAATATTTATTTTTATTCTCGTTTGATAGATGAAAAATATCCGGAAGTAAAAGGGGTAATTCCTCAAAAAAGTGTAACCAGGTGCCTGGTAAATAAAGAGATACTGGAAAATACTCTTAACCGTGCTTCTTTACTGGTAGATCATTCTACCCAGGCGGCAAAGATTGTAGTAAACGAAGAAAATATGGAAATAAAAGCCTCTTCTAATATAGGAATAATGGAAGAGCAGCTATCATTAAACAGTAAGGAAGGGGAAGAGTTAGAAATATACGTAAATGTAAGGTTTATTTTGGAGGTATTAAGGGTTATTGATAAAGAAAACATTTTAATAGTTTTCAGTGGAAAAGAAGCTCCATGTATTATAAAGCCTGAAGAAGACGAAAGCTTTCTTTATCTGGTGCTACCGATAAAAATAGAATAACGGGAGGATATACTTGTATCTGGAAAACATTATACTGCATAATTACCGCAATTACGGGGATATAAATTTTACACCTTCTCCAAATATAAATTATATTTACGGAGAAAATGCACAGGGAAAAACCAATTTATTAGAATCAATATATTACCTTCTTACGGCTCATTCCTTTAAAACCAAAAACGAATATGAATTGGTTAAATGGGGTGGTTCTTACCTTAGAATAAAGGGAAAGGTATGGGTGAAAGGTGATATTAGTAATATTAATATATATTTTTCCAACAATAAAGAAAAAAAAATACTGGTTAATGGTAAAGAGGTAAAAAGGGATAGTTTTTTTTCCATGTTCCCGGTAGTTATATTTCATCCTGAAGATCTTTTAATGATTAAGGAAGGCCCGTTGTTGCGCAGGAAGTTTTTAAACCGGGAAATAACCAGGATGTATACCCGTTACTGGAAGTATCTTCAACAATATTATAGAGTATTGAGACAGAGGAATAGCCTTTTAAAAGATCAGGCAGTGAAAAGAAAGGATCTGGAGTCCTGGGATGAAATATTGTGTTTTTACGGAAGCAAGGTAGTATATTTAAGAATGAAATTTTTAAATAAGCTGGATAAGTATTTTAAAGAAATTCATGGAACTTTTACTAATAATAAAGAAGATGTTCGGCTGTATTATAAAAGTTGCGTAAATTTAGAAGAGGTAACTCAAGTGGATAAAACAGGAAAAGATAAAATTACGGAAAAAGAGATATATAATCAATTTTTTAATTTATTAAAAGATAAACAAGAGGAGGAAATAAAAAAGAGGTATACTATGATAGGTCCCCAGGTAGAGGATTTTAATGTTTATATAAACAATAAAAACATTAAAAAGTATGCTTCACAAGGGCAACAGCGTACTGCAGTATTGTCCTTAAAAATAGCCCTTTTTAATTTTTTAGAGGAAAACAACAAGTTTTCCATACTGCTTTTAGATGATGTATTTTCTGAGCTGGATGAAAAAAGGAAGAGGGCGGTATTGGATTTTGTAGAGGACAAAGGATTGCAATGTTTTATAACCAGTTATGAGAAAAAAGTAATACCCGCTGAAAAAAATTCTTTTGCCGTTTATAAATTAGACGGGGGGGGTTTGGTAAATGAAAATAGCGGGAAATTTAATTGAAGAATGGATGAAAAAGAAAGGTATTTATAAGAGTTATAAATACCGGCAGGCTGTGGAGTGCTGGTCCGAGGTGGTAGGAAAAAAAATTGCCGAGAATTCAAGGGCGGTAAAAGTAGAATCTGGTGTGTTGTGGGTTAAAGTAAGGAATTCAGTATGGCTGCAACACCTGAGCATGTTAAAAAAACAGATAATGTGGAAAATAAACGAATATACCGGTTACAATAGTATTAGAGATATATATTTTTTCCAGGGGAATGTGGATGAAGAATATGAGAACAAAAAAGGCATTTATAGAAACAGGCTTGATTACAAGGAGCCAGATAACAGGCTGGATCCAAAAGAAATTGAAGGATTAATCAAAAATGTATCGAATAAACAACCTGAGGTAAGAGAAAAGATTAAATCGCTTCTGTATAAGAGGTACAATTACTGGTAACAGGAAAGTTTAATTAAATTATTTAAATTTAGTTATTTAAACGGCAGGCATGTATGGTATGATATACTGAGATGATCAATTTTAAGAGAGGAGAGATTGTTTTTGTTTTTACACATTGGAGATTCACAGATAGTTCCGGTAAAAGACATAGTAGGTATTTTTAATTTAAAAAACAAGGAAAAGGAAGTAAACAAGCAGTTTTTGGAATATGCTTCCTCTAATAATACGCTTAACAAAGAAGATTACAATTATTATAAATCATTTGTAGTAACTACTGATGATGTGTTTTTATCACCCATATCTTCGCATACGTTGGGTAAGCGCAAACTTAGATAGCCGGGTATGGTTTTATCAGGATTAAAAGTTTATAATAAAAAGTTAATATTTTATTTTAAACTTTTAAT
>Ga0207421_10000530_pt1 | contig 48965 bp, 48 predicted proteins | sample SodLakKL_010_SED_4_FD_187542 | JGI IMG/M metagenome (GOLD analysis project Ga0207421, IMG submission 187542) | Alkaline sediment microbial communities from Lake Tanatar, Kulunda Steppe, Russia - 8KL_010_SED (SPAdes) (version 2) | ecosystem: Environmental > Aquatic > Non-marine Saline and...
CAGGAGGGATTATAGATGAAAAAAGCATTGAAGGATTTTAATTTCAAAAATAAAAAAGTGCTTGTCCGAGTTGACTTTAATGTACCATTAGATGGAGATAAAGTAACAGACGATACAAGAATTGAAGCTGCTCTGCCAACCATTAAATTTCTAATGAATGAAGATGCTAAAGTTATTTTAATGTCTCACTTAGGCAGACCAGGTGGCAAGGTTGATGAGCAATATAGAATGGACCCAGTAGCAGATAAACTTGCTGATTTATTAGGCAGGGAGGTCTATAAAACCGATGATTCTATCGGTAGAGAAGTTGAAGAAGCAATTGAAAAAATGGATGATGGAGATGTGCTTTTATTAGAAAACACTAGATTTCACCCTGGTGAAAAAGGAAATGATCCAGAATATGCAAAGGCCCTGGCTAGTCTGGCCGATGTATTTGTAAATGATGCTTTTGGCGCAGCTCATAGAGCTCATGCATCGACTACTGGAGTTGCAGAACTTCTACCAGCAGTTGCAGGTTTCTTAATTCAGAGAGAACTTGAAGCCTTAGGTAGAGCAACAGATAACCCTGAGAAACCTTATACAGCCATAATTGGTGGGGCAAAAGTTTCTGATAAAATGGATGTAATCAAAAATATTATTTCTAGAGCAGATTATCTTCTTTTAGGTGGAGGAATTGCCAATACATTCTTGCTGGCTAAAGGTTTAGAAGTTGGAGACTCTCTTGTAGAAGAGGATAGGGTAGAACTTGCTAAAGATATTATGGATGAAGCGGCTGCCAAAGGTATAGAAGTTATACTTCCAGATGATGTAGTTGTTGCCAGAGAATTTAAAGCAGATAGTGAATATAAAGTTGTTGATGTTGATAAAGTATCAAAAGGCTGGCAGATCCTTGATAGTGGCGGACCTAAAACTTTAAAAAAATATAAAGATATAATAGAAAAATCTAAAACAGTTACCTGGAATGGACCGATCGGTGTCTTTGAGATGGATCAATTTGCAAAAGGAACTATGGAACTTGCAAAAGCACTTGCAGAAAGTGAAGCTTATTCAGTTGTTGGTGGTGGAGAGTCTGCTGCAGCAATTAAAAAAGCAGGTGTAGAAAATGAAATATCTCATGTTTCTACCGGTGGTGGAGCATCTCTTCAGTTCTTTGAAGGAAAACCATTGCCAGGAATAGAAGCCTTAGATGACTTAGAGGAGTGATAAATTATGCGTAAACCATTTATAGCTGGAAATTGGAAGATGAATAAAACACCTTCAGAAGCTAGAGAATTGGTAAAAAAATTAAAAGAGATTACAGGCGATAGAACAGATGTAGATATGGCTGTCTGTCCTAATGATGTTTCTTTGCATGGAGTCGTTGAAGAATTAGCAGGTTCTAATATTAAAGTTGGGGCCCAGAATATGCACTGGAAAGAATCTGGTGCTTATACTGGAGAGACTGCTCCAGGTATGTTAGCTGATTTAGGAATAGAATATATAATAATTGGTCATTCAGAGAGAAGACAGATATTTAATGAGACAGATCAGGATGTAAATAGAAAGGTTAAATCTGCATTACAATATGACTTAAAACCAATCATCTGTGTTGGTGAAACTTTGGCGGAAAGAGAAGCAGGTAAAACTAAAGAGACAGTGACTTTTCAGGTTAAAGCAGCCTTAGCAGGAGTTAGATCTGAGGATATTGAAAAGGTTACTATTGCCTATGAGCCTATCTGGGCAATTGGAACTGGGGAAAGTGCTTCAGCGGATCAAGCGGAAGATACAATTAATAAAATCAGGAAAATTATAGCTGAGCTTGCCCCAGGCAAAGAGTCTGAAATTAGAATCCAATATGGGGGCAGTGTTAAACCTCATAATATAGAAGAGTTCATGTCTAAACCTGATATTGATGGTGCTCTTGTTGGTGGGGCTAGCTTAGAAGCAGAAAGTTTTGCTGGAGTGATAGAGAATGCCAGCAAATAGACCTAAACCACTGGCTCTGGTTATTATGGATGGTTACGGTATTGCTCCCAGAGAAGACGGGGATGCCACCAGAGCTGCTAAAACACCATATTTAGATGAAATATTTAAAAATAATCCTACATCACAATTAGGTGCCTCTGGAGAATCAGTAGGTTTGCCTGAAGGTCAAATGGGAAATTCAGAAGTTGGGCATTTGAATTTAGGCAGCGGTAGAATTATTTATCAGGATTATACCAGAATTAATAAGGCACTTGAAGATGATGAATTAATTAGTAATCCAAAGATTAAAGAGGCTTTTGACCATGCTAAATCAAACAACTCGGCTCTTCATTTGATGGGATTATTATCTGACGGAGGTGTTCATAGTCATATCAGACACCTTTTTGGATTGCTAGAGGCAGCTAAAAGACTAGATATTAAAGAGGTTTATATACATGCAATCTTAGATGGTAGAGATACACCACCTCAGAGCGCCATTAAGTATTTAGAAGAGCTAGAAAATAAAATAGATGAAATTGGCATTGGCGAGATAGCTACAGTAAGCGGAAGATATTATACAATGGACAGAGATAACCGCTGGGAAAGAACTGAACTTGCCTATAATGCCTTAGTTTTAGGTGAAGGCAAAAAGGCTGATTCAGCGATAAAAGCAGTAAATGAATCATATCAAGATGATGTAGATGATGAATTTGTAATTCCTATTGTTATTAATTCTGAGGGTAGAATTAAAGATGATGATTCTGTCTTTGTATTTAACTTTAGAGCTGATAGAGTAAGACAGATTACAAAGGCGCTAGCATTAGAGGACTTTGATAAATTTAAGCGTTCAAAAAATCACCCAGAAAATTTATACTATCTCTGTATGACTGAATATGATGAAGAATTTGATCTTCCTGTTGCCTTTGGACCTCAGGAAATAGATGACACATTAGGTGAGGTCCTTAGCAGAGAAGGGCTAAAACAATTAAGAATTGCTGAAACTGAAAAGTATGCCCATGTAACTTTCTTTTTCAATGGTGGTGTTGAAGTTGCTAACCCTGGTGAAGATAGGACATTAATTCAGTCGCCACAGGAAGTTGCAACCTATGACCAGAAACCAGAAATGAGTGCAGAAGAAGTTACAGATAAATTACTTGAATTACTTGATGATGGAGATTATGATGTGATAATTTTAAATTATGCTAATTGTGATATGGTTGGTCATTCAGGTGATTTTGATGCAGCAGTTAAAGCTGTTGAGGCAGTTGAGAGAGGTGTATCCCAAATTGTTCCAGCTATACTTGAAAGAGGTGGTCAGGTATTATTAACAGCAGATCATGGCAATGCTGAACAAATGAAAGAAGAGGATGGTAGTCCATTTACTGCCCATACGACAAATCCGGTACCTTTAGCTTATTTAGGTGGCCCAGGAGAGGCAAGTATTGAATCTGGCATTTTAGCAGATATTGCGCCAACTATGCTCGATATCTTAGGTATTGAAAAGCCTGAATCAATGACTGGAAAATCTTTAATCAAAAATAAATAGGAGTGATATTGATGAATACAATGATTTCAGATATTTATGCAAGAGAGATTTTAGATTCAAGAGGTAATCCGACTGTTGAAGTTGAAGTATATTTAGAGGGTGGAGCAATGGGTAGAGCTGCAGTTCCATCTGGGGCTTCTACAGGGGCATATGAAGCAGTCGAATTAAGAGATGAAGAAGACCGTTATTTAGGCAAAGGTGTCCAGCAGGCAGTTGATAATGTTAATAATATTATTGCTCCTGAGCTAATTGGTTATGATGCAAGAAGTCAGGTTTTAGTTGATGAAATGATGATTCAGCTAGATGGAACTGATAATAAGGGTAAATTAGGAGCCAATGCAATTCTTGGTGTATCAATGGCTGTGGCAAGAGCAGCTGCTCTGGCAAGTGATATCTACCTATTTAACTATTTAGGTGGTGTAAATGCCAAGAGGTTACCTGTTCCAATGTTGAATATTCTAAATGGCGGGGAACATGCTGATAATAATGTTGATATTCAGGAGTTTATGATAATGCCTGTAGCAGCTGATTCCTTTAAGTCAGCTATTCAGGCCGGTGCAGAGATTTATCACCATCTTAAGAAAGTTCTTCAGAACAGAGGATTAAATACTGGTATAGGAGCAGAAGGTGGTTTTGCACCAGATTTAGATTCTAATGAAGAGGCAATAAAAATTATCCTGGAAGCAGTTGAAGCTGCAGGTTATAAAGCTGGAGAAGATATTCTTTTAGCTCTTGATGTTGCTGCAACTGAGATTTATGAAGACGGTAAATATAATCTAAAAGGCGAAGGTGTTAAAAAGACTAGCAGTGAAATGGTAGAATTTTATAAAGAATTAGTTGACAAATATCCTATAATCTCAATTGAAGATGGTCTTGATGAAGATGATTGGGATGGATGGACAGAATTAACTGAAGCATTAGGAGATAAGATTCAGTTAGTTGGAGATGACCTATATGTAACTAATACTGAAAGACTAAAGAGAGGTATTGAAGAAAATTGCAGCAATTCAATCTTAATCAAGTTAAATCAGATTGGAACAATTACTGAAACTCTTGATACTATTGAAATGGCAAGTAGAGCAGGGTTCACTTCAGTAATTTCTCACCGTTCAGGAGAGACTGAAGATGTTACAATTTCTGATTTAGTAGTTGCAATGAATACAGGTCAGATTAAGACAGGTGCTCCAGCTCGTTCAGAGAGAGTTGCTAAATATAATCAGTTAATAAGAATAGAAGAAATATTAGGCGATACTGCTGAATATGCAGGCAAAGATGTATTTTTTAATTTAGATTAAAGTTAAACTATATAATATACTAAACCTCCGGTGAAAACACCGGAGGTTTTTAATTCCAGCCTTGGGCTTCTAACTTTTCAACTTTGCTGGTATACATATTTTTGGGAGGCTTTGAATTATTTGAAACTTGTCTTTTTTTCTTTTTGTTTTTTTTATAAAGAGCTTTTTCGCTGATTAGTTCATGGATTGCAACTGATGCAGTTCTAATGCTTATATTATTATGTATAGCAAGATTTATAATTTCATTAATTCTTTCTCTTATAGAAGGAAAAGAGCCAATCAGATCTAAAATTAAAATATCTACTTTTCCAATAGCTGTCCCGGGTTCCTCTTTAGGGAAAGGTATTTTCCCATCAGGAGACAAATTTTTTCTGATTTCTAATAGTCTTTCAAGGGTTTCAGTTCTACTTAACATTAATTTATCACCCATTCCTTATTGCTCTATAATCGGTATCAGGAGAACTGTCGAAGGCAATTTTATAATTCATAACCATTTTATTAACCCTGGAGGCAATATTTCTTGAGATGATCCTCAATCTTTCATTGCTGATAGGATTAGTTTCATCATTTAAAAATATCTGGAAATTATGGTTTGAAGTGAAAATGGTTGCTCTGTTGTTTTTTAGCCTGAAATCAATCCAATAAAGCAATGTTTCTAAAACAAATGGGGAGTATCTAATTTCATTGAATATATCATCAAGGATTACAAGTCTGGAATGTTTGACATTTTGATAAATCTTAGATCTGGTAAAATCTTGAGCAGAGCCTTCAATATCATTCTTCATATCCATGAGACCTTCAGAAACGTTTATAAAATAAACAGGAGTCCAGCTCTGGGAAAAAGGAATATTTCCATACTGAATAACTTCTTTGTTTCTGTAAACTTCCTCGGCTATTTTTTCAGCAGCTTTATGTAGGGCAGCAACTGCCAGATGAGTTTTTCCAATTCCAGGATATTCACTAAAAAGATAAATAGATTGTGGAAGTTCTATAGCAGTATCAATACCATTGATATAATTTGCAACCTGCCTATATTTTTTCTTGTTCTTCTGAGATAATATAGAACTTTTGAAATTCTTTAATGTGCAGTCTTTATAGAGGGGATCAATATTGGCATTATTTATAATGAAATTTTTGACTTTTTTAATAACTTGGTCTCGAGGCGGTTTCTTAATCCCATCCTTTTTTTTCAAGTTCTGAGACTTTGTCTTCTCGATCTCTTTCTTTTTCTCCTTGATTATCTTCTGAAATTGATTTTTCTCCAATATCTTTCAACTCCCTATCCTGCTCCATGTATTGATTTAAGGTGTAAACATCATTATTATAAAGATCAGTCAGAATTTTTCTGACATAGGCAATAGGGTTATTAATGCCCTGGATTTTGGTATAGCTAAGTAATTCAGCTATTAATTTTGGCTCCATGCCTTTGTCTACAAAACCTTTTAAATAAGTATATTCAGTCGGTGTAATTGGCCTCTTTTGAAAATATTTTCTCCAAAAAGAAACTATGATACCCATTTTATCATGGCCATTATCAGAAGTATCCTTCTGCTTAGAATTTATTTTTTCTTTTTTATCTCCATTATCTATTAGTTCTTTATCAGGCAGGGTAATTCCTGCATTATTTGGAATAAGTAATTCGATTTTTAATTTTTCTACAAGATTATCATTGATAATATCATGTAAGATTAACCAGCCACTATCATCTAAATCTGTTATTATTCTGCCAGACTTATTGCTATTAAGAGAACTTAATTCAGCTAATTCAGTCTTTGAAATTTTTATAATTTCTTTTTCTTCGCTTTCAGAACCATATTCAAATAAAAATGACCATAAAATAGCAAGAATTAATTTTTCATTTGAATTAAAGTTAGAGCTCCAAATCTCTTCAAGAATTTGATTCATATAAACCTCCAATCTGAAATCTATCTGGAGTATAAGATTTTAACGTGTATTAAATATATCATAGTAGAATTTCTATTTCAATATTAGTTATTTAATTTCACTGAATTCTAATAATAAATTATCAACTACAATTAATTGTTTTTTTGCTGAGTATATGTTAAAATAATTAAAGGTAAGAACTAAGGATTAAAATTACTGGGAGGTGAAGTTTGTGACGGCACTTAAGGTTTTACATTTGATAGTGTCTCTAGCTGTAATTGTTGGAGTATTGCTCCAGTCTGGTAAAAGTGCAGGTTTATCAGGAGCTATTGATGGAGGAGCTACTCAGTTTTTAGGTTCCAGTGGTAGAAAAATGGAGGAAAAAATTAATAAAGCAACGATGGTTGCCGCTATTGCATTTATGGTGCTATCTTTCATCCTGGCAGTAGTTTAAATAAATGTAACTTTTTAATTATTTTTAATATAGCGGTCTTTGACCGCTCTTTTTCCTTTTTTGTTTAATTTGTATTTAATATTTGAAATAATAATTTGATATACGGATCTTAAGGAGGATAATAAATGGAATTCATCACACCGCTAGCAGGGATCCTGGCCCTGCTCTTTGCTCTGTTTATGGCAAAGAAGGTAAAAAGCGCAGACCAGGGGACTAAAAGGATGATTGAATTATCTCAGGCTATAAATGAAGGTGCTATGGCATTTTTAGGTAGAGAATATTCAATGTTAACAGGTTTTGTTGTAGTTGTAGGTATTATTATTGTTCCAACTCTAGGCTGGCAGACAGCATTATCTTTCGTTTTAGGAGCTATCTTTTCAGGGTTGGCTGGTTTTATAGGTATGCAGATAGCTACTCAAGCTAATGCAAGAACAACTCAGGCAGCACGTACAAGTCTAAATGATGCTCTTGGTGTAGCTTTTTCTGGAGGATCAGTTATGGGATTATCAGTTGTTGGCCTCGGTACTATAGGATTAGGAGTTTTATACATAATGTTCACTAATAATCCTGAATATATAAGAGGTTTTGCCTTCGGTGCTAGTTCAATAGCTTTATTTGCACGTGTAGGTGGTGGCATTTATACAAAAGCTGCTGATGTTGGCGCTGATCTTGTCGGTAAGGTTGAAGCAGGTATTCCTGAAGATGACCCCCGAAACCCAGCTGTTATTGCTGATAATGTCGGTGATAATGTTGGTGATGTAGCAGGGATGGGTGCTGATCTTTTTGAATCATATGTAGGTTCGATTGTTGCTGCAATGACCTTAGGTACAACACTTTCAAAAGACCATGTAATCTTACCTTTATTAATAGTTTCTATTGGAATAGTTGCAGCTATTATTGGTACCAGGTTTGTCAAAGCAAAAGAAGGTGGAGATCCGGCTAAAGCTCTAGAAAGAGGTACATTAGTTGCGGCTGGTATTACAATAATTGGTGCTTTTCTATTAGTTAATAACTTAATTGGAGATTTAGGAGTGTTCTGGGCAATTCTGGCAGGGCTTCTTGTTGGTATTTTGATTGGACGGATAACTGAGTATTATACTTCAGAGCATTATAAACCTGTTCAACATATAGCTGAACAGTCTCAGACAGGTACAGCTCCAAACATTATTGCTGGACTTGCTGTTGGTATGCGTTCAACTGTATTCCCAATCTTATCAATTACAGTTGCGATATTTATTTCATATAATTTTGCAGGCCTGTATGGTATTGCAATGTCAGCTGTAGGTATGCTTGCAACAACAGGTATTACTCTTTCAGTTGATGCTTACGGACCAATTGCTGATAATGCAGGCGGAATTGCTGAGATGGCAGAACTTGATTCTGAAGTAAGAGTGATTACAGATAAACTTGATTCAGTAGGTAATACTACTGCCGCTATGGGTAAAGGTTTTGCAATTGGTTCAGCTGCTTTAACAGCTCTGTCATTATTTGCAGCTTTTTCAGAAGCGGTGGATTTATCAGTAATCAGTTTAACTAACCCAAATGTAATTATTGGTTTATTCTTAGGTGCGATGCTACCTTTCTTATTCTCGGCATTAACAATGGAAGCTGTTGGTTCAGCTGCCTTTAAGATGATTGAAGAGGTAAGAAGACAGTTCAAAGAAATACCAGGAATTATGGAAGGAGAAGCAACTCCAGACTATAGAAGATGTGTAGATATTTCAACTAAAGCAGCTTTAAAAGAAATGATTATTCCTGGAATTCTTGCAGTCGTTGTTCCAGTAATTGTAGGGATTTGGGATGTCGAGGCACTTGGTGGATTACTGGCAGGTGCGTTATCTGCCGGTGTACTTCTAGCGATTATGATGGCTAATTCTGGCGGAGCCTGGGATAATGCCAAAAAATATATAGAATCAGGTGCATTTGGAGGTAAAGGTACTGAAACTCATAAAGCAGCAGTCGTTGGTGATACAGTAGGAGACCCATTTAAAGATACTTCAGGACCATCTCTGAATATTTTAATTAAGTTGATGACTATTGTTTCACTGGTATTTGCACCATTATTTATATAGTAAGCAATAAATTAAATATGATCATTTCCCTCTAAGTAACTGCTTAGGGGGTTTTTTACAACAGGAGGTGATAGCGATTTATGATAGAACCTGGTGATGATAATATGTGTTTTGTCTGTGGTGAGAATAATCCAATTTCTTTAAATATTGAATTTGAATATGATGAAGTAAAAGATCATGTGATAGCTAATTTTATGCCTGATGAAAAGCTATCAGGTTATAGAGATGTTATGCATGGCGGTCTGGTTTCAACTTTATTAGATGAGGCTATGGCTAAAGCTATCAGGTTTAAAGGCTGGCAGGCAGTTACTGCTGAAATGAAGATTAGGTTTTTAGAACCGGTCCGGCTTGATAAAAAAGTTGTGATTAAAGGTAGGGTTCAGGAAAAGCGTAGAAGGATTATTGAGACATCAGCTAAATTAGAAGGGAAGATGGGGAAAGAATTGGCAAGGGCAAGTGCTAAATTTATAATTGTTAATAAAAATACCGGAGAAGGAGATGGTTATGATGATGAGTAGAGAAGAAGCTCTGGAAGTGGTAAAGGAAAATATTAAACAGGAGAATTTAGTAAAACATTGCCTTGCTGTTGAAGCAGTGATGGTTCGCCTGGCTGAATATTTTGATGAGGATGTAGAAAAGTGGAGACTTGCTGGGCTTTTACATGATATTGATTATGAAGATACAGCAGATAAACCAGAAAAGCATAGTCAATTAGGAGCAGATCGTTTGGCTGAAATGGGCCTTCCAGAGGATATTGTTTATGCAGTTAGAGCTCACAATGGTATCCATGAACTTCCCAGGAAAACTAAATTAGATAAATCTCTTTATGCATCTGATCCATTAACTGGTTTAATTGTGGCATCGGCTTTAATTCATCCAGAAAAAAGTTTAAATGCTTTAGATTCGGAATTTATAATGAATAGATATGATGAGAACTCATTTGCTAAAGGTGCAGATAGAGATGTGATAGCTTCTTGTAGTGAATTAGATTTAGAGCTTGAGGAGTTTATTTCTCTGTCCCTTGAAGGCATGCAGAGTATTTCAAAGGAGCTTGGTTTATAATGGCAGCACGTAATCAGATTTTAGAGTTTTTTGAAGAAAAAGCAGAGAGGCCGCTCAATATACATGAATTATTAGATAAATTTAATGTTTCTAAAAGTCAGAGGAAACAATTTGAAAAAGTTCTCAGTGAGTTGAAGAAATCAGGAGATATCTATCAGAGCGATAAAGGCTATTATGGTATTCCTGCTAAATTTAATCTTATCAAAGGCCGGGTACAGAGTAATCCGAAAGGTTTTGCCTTTTTAATACCTGAAGATCCAACTAAAGAAGATATTTATATGTCCTCTGAAAACTTAAATAGTGCCATGCATAATGATAAGGTTTTAGTTAGACCTTTTAAGTCTGGTGGAGGCAAGCGAGATGAAGGCGAAGTTATTAAAATCCTTGATCGGGCCAATGAAACAATAGTTGGTGAATTAGATCATTATGGCAAATATGGTTTTGTGATTCCTGATAATAAGAGAGTTTTCACTGATATTTATATTCATCAGGGCAATTTTAAAGGTGCAGATTCTGGAGATAAAGTTGTTGTTAAAATTATCAAATGGCCCAGGAAGAACAGGAATCCTGAAGGCGAGATTATTGAAAAGATTGGAAGCAAAGGCGATCCAGGTGTTGATTTAGAAGCAATGATCCGTCAGTTAGAGCTACCTGGAGAGTTTCCTCCTGATGTTCTAGAACAGGCTAGAAAATTTCCAGATAAGCTTCCTGAAAAAGAGATTTCCGGAAGAAGAGATTTAAGAGATCTTCCAATGGTAACAATAGATGGAGAAGATGCTAAAGATTTTGATGATGCTGTTTCAATAGAAAAATTAAATGATAATAAGCTCCGTCTTGGAGTTCATATAGCTGATGTGAGCCATTATGTTCAGGAAGGAACTCCTCTGGATAATGAGGCTTATCGCCGTGGTACCAGCATTTATCTTGTTGATAGAGTGATACCGATGTTACCAGAGAGGCTATCTAATGATCTCTGTAGTTTAAGGCCGGATGAAGATAAATTTGCTGTAACTGTTTTTATTGATTATAAGTTAGAGCCTTTTGAAATAGTTGATCATGAGATTCATCGGTCTGTTATCCGTTCAAATCATCGATTAACCTATGACCAGGTTAGAGAGATGCTGGAAAAAGATAATAAAGAAGTTCAGGAAAAGTATGCTGACTTTTATCCAAAGCTAAAGTTAATGGAAGATCTTCATAATAAGCTAAGAGGCGGAAGAAAATTAAGAGGAACAATTGATTTTGATTTCCCTGAAGTCAAGGTGATCCTTGATGATGAAGGTAGTCCAGTTGATATTCAGAAAATGGAGCGGGGTATTCCTGAACAAGTCATAGAAGAGTTCATGATTGCAGCCAATAGAGTGGTGGCAGAAGAAGTTTTCTGGAGGGAAGAGCCATTTATTTACAGGGTTCATGATAAACCTGACCCGGAAAAGATTAAGATTTTTAATGAGTTTATTCATAACTTTGGATACCATTTAAAAGGCGGTAATGATGGCGAAGTTCATCCTGGGGCACTGCAGAAACTTCTCAGGAAAGTTGAGGGCACAGATGAAGAGAACTTAATAGAGACAATGCTTCTTCGCTCTATGAAGAAGGCAGTATATTCTCCTGTTAATATCGGCCATTTTGGGCTTTCTCTTGATTATTATTCCCACTTCACATCACCAATTAGAAGATATCCAGATTTAGTAGTTCATAGGATTATTACAGAATTAATAACAGGAGGCAAATTATCTGCTCACAGACGTCAGGAATTAGAAGAGGTATTGCCTGAGACAGCTGATCATTGTTCACTTCAGGAGAGAAGAGCAATGGAGGCAGAAAGAGACTCAGTTGACCTTAAAAAGGTTGAGTATATGCAGCGCCATGTAGGCGAAGAATTTACCGGTATTATTAGTGGAATAACGAACTTTGGGATGTTTGTTCAGCTCAAGAATACTGTTGAAGGTTTAGTTCATGTTGAAAGTCTTGCCGATGATTATTATCAATATATTGAAGATCAACAGATCTTAATTGGTGAGAGGACAAAGAATATGTATAGATTAGGCAATGAAGTAGAAGTTAAACTGGTTAAAGCAAATGTTGATGAAAGACAGTTAGACTTTGAAGTTGTCAAAAAATAATATAGAATAAAAGGGGAGGTGTTATCTTATGGCTAAAAATAATAATGATGATATAACAATAATTGCTCGAAATAGAAAAGCCAGGCATGACTATCATATAGAAGAGACTTTTGAAGCCGGGATAAAATTGAAAGGGACTGAAATTAAATCTATCCGGCAGCGGAATGTTAATTTAAAAGATAGTTTTGCCATAGTAGAGAATGGCGAAGTATTTCTATATAATATGCATATTAGTCCTTATAAACAGGGTAATAGGTATAATCATGAACCAGAAAGAGTAAGAAAACTCCTCCTCCGCAAAAATGAGATTCAAAAACTGATTGGTTATACAAAGCAGAAAGGGTATACTCTTGTGCCTTTATCTATTTATTTAAAAAGGAATTTAGCAAAAATAGAACTGGCCTTAGCCAAAGGTAAAGATGTTAGAGATAAGCGGAGAGATATTGCTAAAAAGACTGCAAATCGAGAGATGGAAAAAGCATTAAAATATAGAACTTATGAAGAATAAATACTTGACAAACAGGCGATTATCCTTTATAATATATAATGTAATTGAGGATTCTCCTATACAGGGGGTGTTCTGGTATCGCCTGTATAGTGAGTTCTCTGATTGCGCTCCGGGGATACTCTTTCACCCGTAAAACACTGGGTAATAAAATTATCTGCAAACGATAATAATTACGCTTTAGCTGCTGCGTAAGCAGGCAGCTAACGCCCACTGCAGACGTGTCTGTCGTGTGTAACTGGGTGTCATAAAAAGCAGACTTACCTTACTCTGGCCGTCTGAAGGAGCAAGGGAAACTTGCCAGACTTGGCCTGATAGAATCCTGTCTACTGGAGTCTATCAGGTGAGACGAAAAAGTAGGCTACGAGTGTAGATATCAGAGAACGAACTATGCAGTACGTGGGTTCGATTCCCACCACCTCCACCAATAATAAATTAATATTTACTTTTTTTTATGAAATTTTGTACGGGCATAGCTCAATTGGCAGAGCACAAGACTCCAAATCTTGGTGTTGGGGGTTCAAGTCCTCCTGCCCGTGCCATTTTTATATTTTGAGGATTTAGTCACTTCTATGAGTGGCTTTTTTTTATATATAATTTAAGCTTCTTACTTATTAATATTTTAAGGAGGAATTTCAATGAAATATACTGAAGCTGAAAGAGGTAGGGTATTTATTAGCAGATTAGAGGATGGAGATATAATACCTGATGCTATTGAAGAATTAGCAGAAAAAGAGGAGATTAATTCAGCAGTTGTCTTCTTTTTAGGTGGAGCAGATAAAAATAGTAAAGTTGTGGTTGGACCTGAAGAAACTCCAGGCAAAAAAATAAAATCAATAATTACTGAACTTGAGGGTATAAGTGAAGCAGTAGGAATTGGAACAATATTCTCTGATGAAGAGGGGCGGCCTAAATTACACCTCCATGCAGCTTTTGGGCATAAGGATAAAACTATAACCGGCTGTACAAGAGCAGGGGTAACTACATGGTTAATTGGGGAAGTAATAATAATGGAGTTGATCAATCATAATTCTTTAAGAAAGTTAGACATAGAGAGAGATTTAAGACTTTTAAAGGTCGATTAAATATATATTAATAAATTATAATGACCTGGATTAAATCCAGGTCATTAGTTAAAAAGTATTTTATCTTAATTCGATATTATTGACAGTAAAATTATATTCATTGTCACCTTCATAATAATCATAACCAACTAATAGAAGCATGCCCTCAAATTCTGCTATTCTCAAAAAGCCTGAATCGAAATCATCTATATTAGTTAACTCTATTTCATATATTTCTAGTTCAAGCTCGCCAATAGTATCAGTATAAATTTCTATATTCTTTATATTTTCATCTTCAAGTTCATCCATGTCGGCCTGATTAAAGAATGAGAAGGGAAGAAAGACAAATTCGAGCATCTCGTTGGCAAACATACCGGCCATTTCAGCAGGAATTTCCTGTCCGCCCATTTCAAGTTTAACGATTTCTCCATCAGCCATCCAGAAATTCATTTGAGCTTCTTCCATTTCTCCTCTTGGAATAATTCTTCCTTTATCAGCATCAACATTATTTACGACTTCTACTCCTAAAAACTCATATTCAATTGAATGTTCATTAATTGTTCCGGTTTCATCCATAACCATTGTAAATTCAAGTTTGGAAAAACTGTCTATTAACTGACTTAATTCTGTTGGAGTTTCCAGCAGATGTAAAGGTAGGTCTTCTAGAGTTGCAGTCTGTACAGTCGTGCCCATAGTAAAAACCAAAGTCAAAACAATTAAAAAACTAGCTAATTTCAATTTCCATTTTTTCAATTAACTCCACCTCCATATTTTAAATTATAACATAATTATATAATAATAATTGTAAGTTTAGAAACATTATTATTAAATAATTAAAGGATTTATCTTAATCATATAGAATTCAATAGCAGATAGCAATAATAAAATTAATAATGGAGTGATATCATGGAACTTAATATTATAAAAGAGAAGATAAATAATATCGAGAAAGAATTGACTGCTTTGAACGAATATATCTTAAATAATCCTGAATTAGGCAACCAGGAATTTAAAGCCAGTGAAGCCCATACAGATCTTTTAGGGAGCTATGACTTTGAGATAGAGAGGCCATATCTTAATATGGAGACTGCCTTTAAAGCAGAATATGATTCTGGTAAGTTAGGGCCGACTATAGCTTATTTAGCTGAATATGATGCTTTACCAGGCATAGGCCATGGCTGTGGTCATAATATTTTAGGAACAGTTAGCACCGGTGCAGGCATAGTATTAAAAGAATTAATAGATGATATTGGAGGTAAAGTTATAGTTTTTGGTACACCTGCTGAAGAATCATATGCAGGTAAGGTAGAGATGGCCAATCAGAACGCCTTTGCTAATGTAGATGCTGCAATGCTGGTCCATCCATCATCAGATCACTTTAAAAGTGGCAAATCACTGGCTTTAAAGGCGATTAAATTTACTTATAGGGGTAAGACCTCCCATGCCTCAGCAAGCCCTGAAGAAGGCATTAATGCCCTGGATGCAGCAATTAATACCTTTAATAATATCAATGCAATGAGAGAACATCTCCGTAAAGATGCCAGAATTCATGGGATTATATCAAATGGAGGTGAGGCTGCCAATATAGTTCCAGATCTGGCAGCGGCTAATTTTTATATAAGAGCAGAGACTAAATCATATTTAAATCAACTGGAAGAGAAATTAATTAATTCTGCTAAAGGGGCGTCCCTTGCTGCTGGCACAGAATTAGAGAACAGTTATTATGAAACCCCCTGTTTAAATCTGATAACAAATCAGAAATTATCTGAGACTTATATAAGTAATATAAAGAAACTGGGAGTTAAAGAGGTCTATGATAATGACGAGGCAACTGGTTCTACAGATGCTGGAGATGTCAGTCATGTCTGCCCGACTATTCAGCCTTATTTTGCTATATCTGAAAATGAATTAACAGGCCATTCCAGAGAGTTTAGGGATGCTACTAAATCTGAATATGCCTATCAGGAAATGAAGAAAGCAATTGGTGCTCTAGTATTAACAGCAGTTGATATTATTAAAAAACCTGAGCTACTCAAAGAAATCAAAGAGGAATTTGCAAATAGATATAAGTAGAGGAGGTTTTTAATGGAAGTTATAATCTGGATAGGTATCTTTGTCTGCCTCACTCAATCAGGAATGTTATCAGGCCTTAATCTGGCTTTTTTCAATATAAGCAAGTTAAAGCTGGAACTGGAAGTGGAAAAAGATAATGAAAAAGCAAAAAATATTTTGAAATTAAGAGACGATGCCAATTTTTTACTTGTCACTATTTTATGGGGCAATGTGGCAGTTAATGTTCTCCTATCACTCCTTTCAGGATCTGTACTGGCCGGGGTTTTGGCCTTTTTATTCTCTACAGTCGTTATAACTATTGTTGGTGAGATTATTCCTCAGGCCTATTTTTCAAGGAATGCTATTAAAATGGCGGCTAAGCTTTCTCCGGTTTTAAAATTTTATCAGTTTATACTTTTTCCTGTGGCTAAACCAACAGCATTATTATTGGACCGCTGGCTTGGGAAAGAGGCCATAACCTATTATCGGGAAAAGGATTTGAGAGAATTGGTGAAGATCCATATGCGTTCATCTGATACCGAGATCCAGGAAATGGAAGGCAAAGGTGCTCTTAATTTTCTGGCATTAGATGATCTGCCAATCGAAAAAGAAGGTGAGCCAATAGATCCTAAAAGTATAATCGAGATACAGTTTAAGAATGGGAAGCCTGTATTTCCTGAGATAATACCTGATATTAATGATCCATTCTTAAAGAAAGTAGAATTACCAGATACTAAATGGGTTATTCTGGTGGATCAGAAGCAAGAACCGATAATGGCTTTAAATTCAGATGAATTCATTAGAGAGGCCTTATTTCATAATCAAAGGTTTAATCCCTATCGTCACTGTCATCGGCCAATTATAGTAAGAGATGAAACCAAATCATTGGATCAGGTGATTCCTAAATTAAAAGTAAATCCTGAACATAGCCAGGATGATGTGGTAGATGAGGATATAATCTTGCTCTGGTCTGATCAGAAAAAAGTTATTACTGGCTCAGATATCCTTGGCCGGCTGTTAAGGGGCATAGTTAAGAATAGGGCTATTTAATTTTTTGAATTAATTAGTAATTAACTTACTGGATAATATTATATAACTATGTTATACTTTAAAAAATTGAAGCAGGGGAGGGATTTTTATGGAGATATATACAAAAACCGGTGATAAAGGTGAAACTAGTCTCTATGATAATACCAGGGTAGCCAAAGATTCAATTAGAGTTGAAAGTTATGGTACTATTGATGAGTTAAATTCAACTCTGGGACTGGCCAGAACATTTATTTCAGATGGAGAGATTAGTAAGACTGTATTTAAGATTCAGCGTCAGCTCTTTGATGTTGCCGGCGAGTTAGCCACATCTGATGGGACTACTTTTCCTGAAAAGATAGATACACCTGAGATTGAAGAACTAGAAGATATAATCGATAAATATTTAGCCAGAATGAATGAGGAGGAAAAATCCAGCTTCATTATTCCTGGCAGCAACCGGGCTTCTGCCTCACTCCATCAGGCCAGAACAATCTGTCGACGGGCAGAAAGAAGAATTGTGACTCTAGGCAGAGAGGCCGAGATTAGAGAAGAGATTAAGAAATATGTCAATCGGCTTTCAGATGTAATTTATACTCTGGCAAGATTTTTAGAAAGCCGGCTTGAATATGTTGAATTTAATAAAGATGACTAAATAGAAAAATGGCAGCCGATTGGCTGCCATTAAGTTTACTTATTAGATTTATTTAGCGTTTTAAATAACCTTTTAATTCCTTGCTTCTGGTAGGATGTCTCAGCTTTCTTAAGGCTTTGGCCTGAATCTGTCTGATTCGCTCTCTAGTTACTCCAAATTCAGTGCCTACTTCTTCAAGAGTTCTCTGTCTACCGTCTTCAAGACCATATCTTAGCTCGATAACTCGCTTTTCCCTGTCTGTTAAAGTATCAAGCACATTGTCTAGTTGATCCTTTAATAGTTCTGAAGAAGCAAGGAGATCTGGTGAAGGGGAATCCTGGTCTTCAATAAAGTCTTTTAACTGACTGTCATTTTCTTCCCCAATAGGTGTATCCAGGGAAGCAGGCTGCTGGTTCATAGTCAGTTTCTTAACCTCAAGTACTTTTTCAGGATCCATGTCCATTTCTTCGCCGATTTCTTCTGGAGTTGGTTCTCTATCCAGTTCTTTATTCAGGCGTTTTTCAACCCGCTTTAATTTATTCATAGTCTCGACCATATGAACAGGTATTCTGATAGTTCTGGCCTGGTCAGCAAGTGATCTGGTAATAGACTGTCTGATCCACCAGGTTGCATAGGTGCTGAATTTATAACCTTTAGTATAATCGAATTTCTCTACAGCTTTCATTAGACCTTTATTACCTTCCTGAATTAGGTCCAGGAAAGACATGCCCTGTCCAACATATTTTTTTGCAATACTAACAACAAGCCTTAGATTTGCTTCAGTTAACTCCTGTCTGGCCTGATCATCGCCTGCTTCAATGCGCTGAGCCAGCTCAACTTCTTCTTCTTTTGTAAGGAGATCAACTTTCCCCATCTCTTTTAGATAAACACGGACCGGATCGTCGATACCTGCACCAGCAGGAATAGAAAGATCATATTCTTTTTCTTCATTTTCACCATTCTCTTCAACTTTATCATTAGATTGGGTTTCTTCTTTTTGACTCATTATAAATTCCTCCTTAATGCTGTTACCCAGCACAATTGTACATTATAAAATAAAACTTCCTAAATGTCAAATAAAATTTATCAACCAGATGATAACTGGAATACTAATTATACCGAAAAGGGTTGTAATAAATACAGCTTCAGATGCCATCTGATAATCTCCCTGATATCTGGCGGCAAAGATCACACTATTAGCGGCGATCGGCATTGCAGCCTGAATGACAATAACTCCAACCAGTATTTCTGGTATCGGTAAAAAACTTAGTGCCAGCAATAAAAAGACTGGGATAAATAGTAATCTCAATAGGCTTAGAAATACCAGTTTTGGTTTAATAATTACTCTTTTGATATTAATTCCATATAAAGAACTACCAATAATCAACATTGATAATGGGAAAGTCATATCTCCAATCATCTCAACAGCCTCAGAAATAGGCCCAGGCAAATTTAGACCTGTAAGAAATAAAATAAAACCAATTCCCAGTGCTATTACACCGTTATTTATTATATTCTGCAAGCGGTCGGAAATCTCCTTCTTTCCAGACGATAATAAATAAATTCCATAGGTCCAGATTACAATATTAAAAGGTATCATTCCCAGAGAACCATAAAAGAGGCCAGTTTCAGAATATACTGCTCCAATAATTGGCAACCCCATATAACCGACATTTGAAAAAATAACAAGAAATTCAAAAGTTCTTCTTTCTCTATCATCGGCCTTAATAAATCTTTTAAAGATATTGGCTGAAATTATTAATAATAAATAAACAAAAAACCAGGAGATAAATATTATTTTTGTATTTTCAACTAATTCAGGGCTAATCTCTACTGTCATTGCAGAAATTATTAAAAAGGGTAATATGTAATCGATTAAGAGATCAAAAAGAAACTGCTGGCCTTTTCTGGTTATAACTTCTCTGGATCTTAAGAAATAACCAAAGAAAAGAATTAAGAATAAAGCAAGTATCTGTTCGAATATTATCTGAAATGGCATAAAAAAACCTCCGAATTTTTTATTTATGCAGGAATATTAAAGTTTAGTGAGAAATAATAATTAAGAATGCATAGAAAAATACTTTAATTTTAAGGATTTGATAAAATGAAACTACCTTTAAATAATATTAAAGAGTTATATAAAGCAATAGAGACCAGGCAATCAAGGAGAAAATATAAGTCTAAACCGATTGGCCAGTCTCAGATTGAAACTCTTAGAGAAACAGTTAAATTAATAGAACAGGAAGCTCCTTCAGTAAAAATTATAATAAGGCCTGAAGGTTTTGAGCGAATAATTAAAAATATATTCGGCTTTTATGGTCTTATCTCAGGAGCCTGGAGTTATGCTGTTATTCTGGCAGACCAGTCAGATAAAAATTATCAGGTCCAGGCCGGTTATGCAGGGGAGCTGTTTGTTTTAAAAGCAACCTCAATGGATATTGACACCTGCTGGATAGGAGGTTTTTATGATGCTGAAAAAATAGAAAGAGAGTTAGAATTGCCTCCAAACCATGAAATTATGTCGGTTGTTTCTCTAGGTAAGGCAAAGGACAAAAAGACTATCTCAGAAAAATTAATAAAAAAAGTAACTGGCAGTGCTAAAAGAAAAAGTTTCTCTAAGCTCTGTTATCCTGACTTTGATGAGGACTGGCCAGAATGGATAAAATTATCTATTAAAGCTGCCAGACAGGCTCCATCAGCAGTAAACCGGCAGCCCTGGCGGTTTAAAGTAGAAAATAATAAGTTGATTCTTTATTCCAGTACAGAAGAAGGCAAAGGTGGAGTTTCACCATATCTTGACTGTGGAATTGCCCTGTCTCATCTTGAATTAGGTGCCAGAAATGCTGGCCAGAGTATAAAAATTAGAGAATTAGTTCTACCAGAAATTGCAGAAATAATTCCAATATAGAAAGGTGCTGAGCCAATTGGATTTTAAATATGATGTTCCTGATCCCTCAAAAATTTCACCAGAATACGATTCCTGGAAGATAGCCCTTGGTTATCTTTTAATAGCAGGTTTCTGGATCATGGTATCGGATCAGCTGGTTATTTTTATCTTTAATGATATTGATAGCATTTCTATAGTTCAGACTTATAAAGGAATCTTTTTTGTTTCTGTGACTTCATATTTACTATTTTACACTTTAAGAGAGAGAATTAAAAGCTATAAACTTTTAGCAATGAAATTATATGATAATTATAGTGAGCTTGAGAGTACTTATGAAGAGCTGCTGGCAAGTGAAGAAGAATTAGAAGATAAGATAGATGAATTAAACCGAGGTAAAGAAAAAATATATCAGCAGGCTTATTTTGCTGAATTGACAGGACTTCCTAACAAAAATATGTTGCATGAAAAAATAGAAGAGATGATTAAAGCAGATTCTTCTAGTAAGATTATTTATATTATGCTGGATCTTGATGAATTCAAGAAGATTAATGATTTTCATGGTCATGAATTTGGTGATCAGTTACTGATTAAATTAAAGGAAAAATTAATTAAAATTTTACCAAAAGATTGTCATTTTTTCCATTTAGGTGGAGATGAATTTGGAATACTTTATGAAGAAGATCAGGTAATAGAATCAAATATTGAATTGATTAATAATATTTTAGACATCTTTAAAGATTCAATAAATATACAGGGTCATTATATTTATTCTTCAGCAAGTCTGGGGATTTCATATTATCCTGACCAGGCAAATGATGGGGCTGAGTTAATTAAAAATAGCGAAATAGCCATGTATAATGCTAAAGAAAAGGGGAAAAATAGTTATAAGTTTTATGAAAAAACTATGGAGAAGAAGATAAAAGACTATCTTCAGTTAGAAAAAGATTTAAAGCAGGCAATAATAAATGATGAATTTGAGTTATTTTATCAGCCGCTTTTTGATGTTGAAAAGGGTAGTGTAATAACACTGGAGGCCTTAATCCGCTGGAATAAACCAGATCAGGGCTATATTTCTCCAATTGATTTTATTCCCTTTGCAGAGGAGACAGGCTTGATTACAGAGATTGGACGCTGGGTGCTCCAGGAGGCCTGCAGACAGAAAAAAGAATGGCGGGAAAAAGGATATAATGATTTTTCTATTTCGATTAATATTTCAGCTAAAGAGCTTGATGATGCAAATTTTTATGAGCATTTAGTCGAGCAGACAGAAAATAAAGATATGGATTGCAATAATCTAGAACTTGAAATCACAGAAAGTGATGTTATGAAAAATTTGGATAAAAATATTAAGATGCTAGATAAACTCAGAAAAATGGGAATAAAAGTTTCCCTTGATGATTTTGGGACCGGTTATTCATCTTTGAATTATTTAAGAAAAATGCCGATAGATAATATCAAAATAGACCGTTCTTTTATCGATAATATTATGGCAAATCAGAAAGAAATGAATATATTAAGTTCAATCATAGATTTATCAAAGGTTATTGGACTAAATATCACCATTGAAGGGATTGAAAATGAGGATCAACTGCAGTTTGTTAAAGATAAAGATTGTGATCGAGCCCAGGGCTATTTGCTGGCACGGCCAGCCCCAGCAGAGGAGATAGAAAATTATTTAAAATAAGTAGCTTAGATTGTCTCCAGCTGGCTTTTTTAAACTCTCGGTTGCAGCCAGGTCTATTTTTCCTGCCATTTCTTGCTTTGATCAAGAATCCTGAGTATAGGCTGTGATAGTTTGTTTTTATACTGGTTGATAAGACAGGAATTTGTTATAATAATATATACATAATTGAAAAGTGAGGTGATAGCTAAATGCCTGTTTATGCTTTTAAATGTAAAAACTGTGAATATAAATTTGAAAAAGAGATGACTATTAGCCAGAAAGAAGAAGCTGAAATTATTAGCTGTCCTGAATGTAAAAGTGATAATATCTTTCAAATTTTTGATAGAGTAGGCTTTGTAGGTGGTTCTCAGACTTCCAGTTGTTCAGGGAGTTGTCCAGCAGATAAAAGTTGTTGTAATTAAAATTGCAGGAGGTGGATAGATGTTCATAGAAATATTTAGCACTATAGTCTCAGAAAATTCGTTGATATCAGTTCTTTACTTTTTGCTAACAATAGTTCTGGGCTGGGGAGCAATATTTTTATATAATAAATATATTAGCTGTAAAATTCATGAAAAAGTATCGGCTAGGTGGCCAGATTTTGATAAATTTTTATTGCAGATCGATAAAAGGCTTATTGCTTTAATTAAAATTTCGATTATTTATACAGCTTTTCAGCAATTATTCTTGCCTGATATTATTGAGCGAGGGGTTTATCTTTTTGTTCTAATAGCAACAACATTTCAGTTTGTAATCTTTATTCAATTTGTGATTATCTACTTCTTTAAACAGTATCTTTCCCGGCAGGCTGATACGACTGACCAGGATAAGTTGTTGACAATTACCGAAAGTTTTACTAAAATTGTAACCTGGATTATTGCAGTAATCTTTATACTTGATAACCTAAATATAAGGATATCTGGTCTGCTTACCGGTTTAGGTGTTGGTGGTATTGCTCTTGGTATTGCTTCCCAGTCAATTTTTCAGGATATCTTTAGTTATTTTACAATCTTTATTGATAAGCCCTTTGAGATAGGTGATTATATTATGATTGGAGAATTTAGAGGGGTGGTAGAATATATTGGAATAAAATCGACCAGGCTAAGAAGCTTAACAGGGGAGCAGTTAGTATTTTCAAATACTGATTTAACAAGTTCTAGAATTCATAACTTTCGCAGGATGCGGCGAAGAAGAATTAATTTTAAATTTGGGGTGACCTATGATACTCCTCTTGATCAATTAAAGGAGATTCCAGGGATTGTAAAGGAAATAATTGAAACTAAAAATAAGACTGAGTTTGACCGGGCCCATTTTCATGCCTATGGCGATTATTCACTGATCTATGAAGTGATTTTTTATGTTCAGGATAAGGATTATGCAATTTTTATGGATATTCAGCAGGAAATAAATTTTGAACTGAAGGCGATTTTTAAGGAGAAAAATATTAGCTTTGCTTTCCCGACCCAGACTATTAATTTAACTCAGGAAAATTTAATGCCGCCAAAAGACAAGGAGGAATAAATTATATGAAAGGTTATAAAATTATTGATACTTATCCGGATTTTTTTGATCTTTGGCAGACTGCAGCCAGGGAGCCAGTCAAGATTCAGATTGAAAGGTGGAGAACAGATTATATTACTGACTGGCCGGAGATTAAAAATTGGCAGTTTGCTGGCTATGAAGATAATGATGATTGGCGCCAGTTTGCTAGAGAGGAGATATTTCCCTGGCTTAATCAGAATTTTAATAAACTAATGGGGGCCAGGAGCAGTCTCCTGGGAGCAATCAGATCTGTTTATGATCGTGATGCTGAATTTTTCCAGGAGAATCTGCAGACTTATTTTCTTATTTCAGTAGGGGTTAGCAAAGAGCTGGCTTATGTTTCAAGTTATGGTAATCGCCCGGCAATTTATTTTGATTTAGTTGCGATTGCCAGAGAAGGCTGGCAGGATACTACGATTTTAAGAAGCCTTGTTGGTTTGCAACTTGGCTATTATTATTTTGATAGTTTTAGACAGAAGGTTGGAGTGCCAGATGGCGAAGGTCAGCGCTGGAAATATTTTAAAATTGGCTTTGCCAGGGAATTTGCCAGGGCGCTATTAGGTGCTGATAATCAGGTGGACAGGGTTGCTGCTTATTATAACCAGGATATTGATGGGGCTCAGGCCTGTAATATTATCTCTGTTTTAAGAGAAAAATATAATTTCAGACAGTTAGCTCTTCTCCAGCCGGCAAAGATTGAGGAAGAGGTAAAGGAATGCTTCTAGATACGGAACAACTGAACCGGAATATTGCTGAGATTCAGGACAGGTTAGAGAAGGAAGATATTAGAGGGGCTGTGAGGATAGCTGATAGGCTCTCTAATCGGCGCCTTGTCGATATAATAGGTGAGGCCCCTCTGGAGACTGCTGTTCCGTTTTTGAAAGCTCTAGGGCCTTATAGAGCGGCCAGGGTGCTGTCGTATTTGCTGGAGGAATTGGCAGTAGAGCTTCTCCAGGATTTAAATTCAGAATTTGTTCAGGAAGTTTTTATTGAGATGGAGGATGACGAAATTGCTGATATTATTCTTCATCTTCCTGAAGCTGAGAGGGATAAATATTGGGCTTTGATACCGGCTGAGGATAAAGATGATGTTGAAGAGATTGTAACTTACGAAGAAGATTCAGTTGGAGCCTTTATGGAAAAGGATTTTCTGACAGCCTTTAAAGAAGATAAGGTGAGAGATGCTGTTGAGATGCTCAGTAAATCAAGGGGCGAGATAGATAATACTGATTATCTATATGTGATAAATGAAGACCATAAATTACTGGGGGTAATTTCTGTTCAGGACCTTGCCTTTGCTCCTAGAAATGAAAAGCTGGAAAATATTATGAATGTAAAAGTTCATGTTGTCAGGGTTAATGAGCCAGCAGTTGAGGCTGCTCGCTTAATGAAATATCGAAAATTTAAATTGCTACCAGTTTTAGACTTTCAGGATAGGCTTGTTGGTGTTATGGCTCTTCACGAGGCAATTGATTTATTATCTGAGGAGCTGGTTGAAGATTTCGTCAGTATCTCTGGTACCTCAGAGGAAAGCTATTTTACACCTCCTAGAGAAGCTATTAAGATGAGGTTGCCCTGGATGGCAGCCAATGTTTTTTTGAATCTTGGTGCGGTAGCTGTTATTAGTACTTTTGAAGAAACAATCGCCCAGGTTGCTATTCTGGCTGCTTTTATCCCAATGATTACTGATATGGGAGGTAATGTTGGAATTCAGTCTTTATCAGTCTCGATTCGAAGTATTGCTTTAGGTGAAGTACAGATTGATGATATTAAGAGAGTCTTAAAGAAAGAACTATCTATAGGTTTAGTTAATGGGTTGGCTTTAGGTTTTCTTTTTTCAATAATAGCCTTTATCTTACAGCGAGATCCGATGATTGGACTGATTGCAGGCATTGCTCTTGGCTTTAATGTTATAGTTGCCGGTGCAGTTGGAGGAACAATTCCATTTTTGATAAAAAAGATTGGTAAAGATCCGGCGATGATGACCGGGCCTGTACTGACCACTATTACTGATATTACTGGAGTTACAATTTATTTAGGCCTCTCAACTATCTTTTTATGGCAGCTTTTAGGGTGATTTTATTTTTAGATTTTAAAATTATTAGAAAAATTTATTCACTGCACTACCCTGCTATTTACTGGCGAGCGGTTAGGATGATATAATTAGTTAGTGTTTATTGTAATTATATTTATTAGTCATTTTAATTTATAACTGGCGGAATCCTAAAACAGTCCCGAAGGAAAGCCGGAGCAATCCCGGAGGAAAGCCGGAGCAGTCCCGGAGCAATCCCGGAGCAGTCCCGGAGGAATCCCGGAGCAATCCTGGAGAAGAATTAAGGCTGGTATTTAGGAGTCTAATTGGTTTTAAGGTGGTTTTAGAATAAAGAATTATTTTTGAGATGGAGTTTGAGCGTAATTATACCGTAACTAAAACGAAACTAAAGGGAATCTAGACCGAAGTTAAAGCGAAGGAGTACCGAAGAATCACCGTATTTATGCTGGTTGATTTAAAGAATAATTTAATAATAATTAGTTACCCTGACTGGAATAGGAATCCAGTTGGGGTTTTTAATTTTTTTATTATTTTAGCTTGACAATAATAGCTAACAGGGTTATAATATTAGTGTACTATTCAACTAGTGCACTACGTCTATAGTGATGTGTTTGCTGGAAGGGGGCATAAATTTGGCTATAAATTATGATACTACGCGACCTATTTATGAACAGATTATTGATTATATTTTAAAGAAGCTGGCCTCCGGGGAGTTTTCTGCCGGTTCTAAACTGCCTTCACAGAGAGAGATGGCGAAGGTTTTATCTGTTAACCCGAATACTGTTCAACGGGCATACAGGGAGATGGAGATTAAAGACCTGGTGGAAACCAGGAGAGGTTTAGGAACATTTGTAACTGAATCTGAGGATAAGATTGAAGAGATTAGGGTTGAGATGGCTGAAGAGTTAGTTGAGAATTTCATTGAAGAGGCAAGAGCTTTAGGATTTACTGAAAAGGAGATTGAAAAGATGTTAGCTGAAAAATTTAAAGAATTTGAAGGAGGAAATACAGATGGAGCTTAAGGAGACTTTTAAGCCGATTGTTAAAGTAAATTCAGTCTCAAAGAAATACGGGAGAACTATAGCCCTGCAGGATGCTGAGATGGAATTTCCTGAAGGGGAGTTGACGGCTTTGATTGGGCCCAATGGTAGCGGTAAATCTACCTTATTGAAAATTTTAGTTGGCCTGACCTATGCAGATAGCGGGAATGCTGAGGTTTTAGGCTTAGAGCCTGGAATTCAGCTAAAAGATAAAGTTGCTTTCCTGCCAGAGATAGATCATTTTTATAAATGGATGAAAATTGAGCAGATTATTGATTTTCACAGGAGTCAGTTCTCCAACTTTAATTATGATAAGGCTGTTGAGCTGACTGGAGAGATGAACCTTAAGACTGATTCTAAGATAACTTCGCTATCAAAGGGGATGCGAGGGAGGCTGAAGCTTGTATTAACCCTGGCCAGAGATGTTGCTCTCTATATTATGGATGAGCCCCTGTCAGGGCTGGACCCTCAGTCGAAAGGTTATATATTGGAAATTTTAAATAGCGAGTTTGCCGTTGGCGGGAAATCTGTGATTTTATCGACCCATGAAGTTATAGAATCGGAGAAATTTTATGATTATGTGATTATGCTGGAGAATGGTCAGGTTAGATTGCAGGGTTATGCAGATGCTTTACGGGATGAGCATAATCTTTCGATTCAGGATTTGACCAGGGAGGTGTTTGCTTAAAATGGCATTCTTTAGTTTATACAAAAAGGAGTTAAGGGAATCTGGATTTGCGGCTTTAATTTTAACTTTACTGACACTGGCATTCCACTTTTTTCTTTATACTAGAATTACAGCCCATAATTATCAGTTTATAATCGGCTCAGTCCTGGCACCGTTTTTTATCTTTCCTATATATTTTCTGGCAATTGGTTATAGAACTTTCTCCCAGGAATGGAATGATCGGACGATCTATCTCTTAAAATCATTGCCTAGAAGAGGTTATACAATTATTCTGGCTAAGTTTCTTGCTGCAGCGACTTACCTACTGCTCCTGATAATTCTTGCAGGTACAACTACCTGGCAGATAGTTATGAGAACTCTGGTTGATTTTGGACCTGTTATGCCAGTAGATCTGACTGGAACTTCGATTATAAATATTGTATTTTTAACCCTGGCAGGTTATCTCTGGTTTAATCTCTTTTTATATTTCATGGCCCAGATAGCCTGTCTTGTCAGCAGAGTCTATGATAGGTTTAGATGGTTAATTACTATCATTGTTTTTTATCTCTCTGCTTATATCAGCCTGAGAATAGCAGGGGTGTTGGCTGAATTATTTAACTGGATGCCAGGTTTGACTTTTCAGATATCAGGAATAGGTGGAGCAGAGGAGTTTACAACCCTTATAACTATTGGCAGTAATTCATTTCTCAGTCTGACTCTGGTAATTTTAGGATTTATAATTGGGGCAGGGTTATTACTTGAGAAAGTTCTTGAAGTATAAAAGGAGGAATTTAGAATGTTATCGAGAAAAAGAGTTATAACGATAATAATAATTTTATTATTGGTATTTGTCTACATTGATGCCAGGCTGATTACTGATGACCAGGGGATGGCAGGTTTATTTAATGTAGATGTCTCCTATAGCGGCAATGTAGACTGGTCATCAGGAGAAGATTATCAATACAGGTCAGAAGTTTCTGGTGAAGAAACTTATGATAGAGATGATTTAACAAGTCTTAGGGTTGCAAATAGTTTTGGTGAGGTTGATATTATTGGTGAATCCAGGGATGATATCAGGATAGATTACAGGATTGAAATTAAGGCTGCAACTGAGGAAATACTGGAGAGAACTATAGACCAGGTGGCTTTAGAATTGAATCATAGCAATCAGGAATTAGGAGTTTTAACGGCTAAACCTGATAATAGAGATAGGATGAATATTGCAACTTATTTAACTATTAGAGCACCAGAAGAGCTGGCTGTTGAACTTAATAGCCGGTTTGATGATATCAGGATAGAGAATATTGCCAGTCAGGTTGTAATTGATAGTAGCTATGGCGATGTAGAACTTTTAAATATTACAGGACCATTAGAAATTGAATCCAGCTTTAGTAATTATGAGATTAATGGAATTCAGGAAATGATAACAGGCAGATTTTCCTATACAGATATTGTGATTGACCAATTAAGTTCTGATCTTGAGCTTGATCTTCAATTTTCAGATTTAGATCTTTATCTGGCAAATGGGCCTGATGCCTGGAGCTATGATCTCAGTACTAATTTTGGAGCTATTAATAGCAGATATGATTTTCAATTAACAGAAGATGGGACAAGAATTGACTATTATTACAGCAGAGAGGGCCAGCCTTTAATCAGAATTGATGGAAGGTTTACAGATATAACTATTCATTAAAAAGGAGAGTATTATAAATGGCAAATATGAAAAAAATTGATCTAAGAAGTGATACAGTAACCAGACCTAGCAATGAGATGCGCCAGATTATGGCTACAGCCGATGTAGGTGATGATGTCTATGGTGAGGACCCTTCAATCAATGAACTTGAAGAACGGGCGGCTGAGCTGCTAAATAAGGAGGCAGCTTTATTTCTGCCAAGTGGGACAATGGCCAATCAGGTTGCCCTCCTGACTCATACAACTCCTGGCCAGGAGGTTATCTTAGGAGATGAAAGTCATATCTTTTATTATGAGGTTGGCGGTCTTGCCAGATTAGGTAGTTTACAGGCCAGAACTGTTTCAGATGAAAATGGTTACCTGGAGCCAGCAGCTGTTAAACATGCAATTAGAGGGGAAAATATTCATTATCCTGAGACTGGTTTAATCTGTATGGAAAATACCCATAATCGCCGGGGTGGTATCTCTTATGGCACTGATAGGATTGAGCTGATAGCAGAACTGGCTGGCTCTAAGAATATTCCGCTCCATCTTGATGGGGCCAGGCTTTTTAATGCAGCCTATCAGGAAGAAGTTAACCCAGGAGATCTGGTAGCAGAATTTGATTCAGTGATGTTCTGCCTTTCTAAGGGCCTTGGGGCTCCAGTAGGTTCAATGCTGGCTGGTAGTGAGGAGTTTATTGTATCTGCCAGGAAAAATAGAAAGCTCCTTGGTGGCGGTATGCGCCAGGCTGGAATTATTGCAGCTGCCGGGCTTTATGCTCTAGAAAATAGGAATGTTCTTAAGGCAGACCACAGGCAGGCAGAAGAGCTGGCTGAGATAATTGAAGGTTTTAAGACTGATAAGTTATCAGTATTTAGACAGTCGACTAATTTTGTGATGCTTGAATGTAATAATCAGGGTGGAGCTGAGTTGATTTCTCAAAAGTTAAATGAAGCAGGTATTTTGACCAATCAATTTTCTGATAAATTGATCAGACTGGTAACCCATCAGGACCTTGCTGAGAATGATTTCCAGATTTTTGCAGACAGGATGGAAGAGATTATTGCAGGGTTGTAATAAGCTGGCAGAAAAAATGGAGTAAAATTGTAAACTTTATCTGATTATGTTATAATTTAATAAGATAAAGTTTATTAATTTAATAAATAGAAGGGGTGTTAATAATGACTATTGAAAAACTGATGAATACAGAAGCTCCTCAGTTTAACTTAAAAGACCAGGATGGCAATAATGTAAGTCTCAGTGATTTTGCAGGCCAGAAAGTACTGCTTTCATTTCATCCACTGGCCTGGACCGGTCCCTGTCAGACCCAGATGGAGGATTTAGAAGGTCATTATTCTCTCTTTGATGAATATGATACTGTACCTTTAGGTATCAGTGTAGATGCAACTCCCTGCAAGAAGGCCTGGGCTAAAGAGATAGATATAACAAATCTGAAGATGCTTTCAGATTTCTGGCCCCATGGTGGCCTGGCTAAAAACCTCGGGATATTTAGAGAGGACGATGGGTTTTCTGAAAGGGCCAACATTTTAATTGACGCGTCAGGCAAAATTGTCTGGGCTAAAAACTATGCTATTGATGATGTTCCAGATCTGGAAGAGGTTTTTGAAGTTATAAAAAATCATTAAGGGTGGTATCAAAAAATGAACTCATATTTACAGGACCTCCTGATTAATAAAGATGAAGCCGGTGTTGATAAATATTTAAATAGGTTAATTAAGAATAGACACTGGACTTTAATTAGTCTGATCGATGAGTTGCTGCCAGGCCTTCTCTTTGAATCGAATCTGACTTATGGTAGTTTTCACCAGGTAAAGATGGCTTTGTTTCTTCGCCGCTTATCAGTCAATAATATTTTAAGTAAAGAGACTGAAGAAGAGGTGGCCAGAGTTATTCTAACAGAAATGCTTAATAGAAATTGGCTAAATATTGAGGCTGGAGATTTTAAAGGTGCAGATAGGATTAATAATCCCCTGGATAATATGGTAGAAGAGCTCAATAAAGGCAATATTCATAATAGCTATTACTATGCAATTCAGGAGTTTAAAGATAATCCAGCTAATTTATCAGAATATCTCCTTGGAATCGGTTCTCTAGGAATCCCTGATTCATTAGGCCATAGTTTAAGCTGCTTTCAACCAGTGATAGAAGATCTTGTCTTTCCTCACCATCAATATGCAGAGACTGCTTTGCTCTCATATGTAGCTTATCTTGGCAGGCGAGATATTCCAGAAGATTTTGATCCTGGAGATTATAGTTTATCTGCTGAGCCAGACTGGACAGAGCTTCTTAAAAGGGCTGCTTCTGGGACTGGAATTATTAATCTCCATCATATGATTACCAGTTATATTTATCTTGCCTGGAAGGATTCTGATTATCATCAGGGAGATTATAAACTCCCATATAAAATTTTGGTTGACTGGTTTAAAGATAAGAAGTTGGATAAGACACGGCTGGAGAGGGTTGAGAACCTTGAGGTATCAACCTGGTTACCTTCTGATTATACAAGTTTCTATGATGCTTTTGATTATGATGATCCTGATGAGACTGCTAGAATGGTGATAAATCTGGCTGAGGCAAAATATAGTCGTCTATATGACTGGATGATAAGACTCTATGCAGATGATTATGATCAGCCAAACTGGAATCCTCATTTCTATACTGGCTTATATTCGGCGTTATCACTTTATGGCATGGAGGATATCGATGAGCTTGTTGTTTTAAGGATGGCTTTAGATCAGGCTGTAAGATATTATATAAGTGGTATGAAAAATTAATATTTAATTTTTCAGAAGGCGTATTATTTACCAGTAATACGTCTTTTGATTTTACTTATTTAATTTTCAATTTTAAAAAGTTATAAATATATAATAAAACTTGACATTTTATCTTTAAAAGATTATAATTTAAATAATCTTGCTGTGGCCGTTTAAATCATAAAAGTAAGGAGGAGGATTGCGGATGATGGACGATTTGAAAAAAAGAGAAAATTGGACGACACGATTAGGCTTTATTTTAGCTGCTGCAGGTTCTGCTGTAGGACTAGGTAATATCTGGCGTTTTCCATTTGTAACAGGTACTAATGGAGGTGCCGCATTTCTATTTATTTATTTAATCGCTATTATTTTAATAGGATACCCTTTAATGGTTACTGAGATGACCTTAGGTCGTAAAACCCAGCGGAACCCGGTTGGAGCCTTTAAATCTCTGGCTCCAAATACACCCTGGTGGCTTGTCGGTGGATTAGGTGTTTTAACTGGTTTTGTTATCCTTAGTTATTATTCAGTAGTTGCCGGTTGGTCACTTGCTTATATCTTTAAGGCTTTAGGTGGTTTTGTTCCAGAGATGGCTTTTGGAGAGATATTTACTGATCATATTACTGGTGTCGGTGTACCGATATTCTGGCATGCAGTCTTTATGGCTCTAACAATTGGAGTTATCAGTGCCGGAGTTGTTAAAGGAATTCAGAGAGCAGTTAAAACATTGATGCCAATATTATTTATTTTATTGGTAGTTTTAATTATTAGATCACTAACCCTTGATGGAGCCGGTGAAGGTTTAAGGTTTTATCTGTCTCCTGATTTCAGTGAGGTAACAGCACAGACCTTTATGGATGCCATTGCTCAGGCCTTCTTCACCTTGAGTTTAGGTATGGGTGCCATTATAACCTATGGTAGTTACCTATCAGAAGATGCTAATATTGGCGATAATGCAGCCTATGTTGTTGGTCTTGATACATTAATTGCTGTACTTGCTGGTTTAGCTATATTCCCTGCTCTATTTGCATTAACTGATGTCGATCCAGGTGCAGGACCAGGGCTTACATTTATTACTTTACCTGCTGTATTTGCTGAGATGCCATTAGGTTCTTTCTTTGGATTTATTTTCTTTGTTCTATTATCTATAGCTGCTTTAACATCAGCTATTTCACTGCTTGAGGTTGTTGTAGCATGGGCTGTAGATGAGAAGAATATAGAAAGAAAGAAAGCTTCAATTGTTGTTGGTATTATTATCTTTATTGTTGGTATTCCACCGGTTTTAGGTTATAGTACCTGGTCTGATTTCTCATTCCTGGGTTTTGATGTATTAGATACCTATGACTGGATAGCCAACAGTATCTTCCTGCCTCTAGGCGGTCTTTTAACTGCTGTATTTGCTGGTTATGTCTGGAAGGCTAAAAACTTACAGGATGAAGCTAACAAAAAGAGTGGAATTATTAATGTTGGCGAATGGTATGGTTTCTTAATTAAAATTGTTGTTCCGATTGCAATTGCAGTAGTTATGATTGTATCTATTGTACAGACATTTACAGGTTAATATAATCCAAGAAGTATTATGATAGAGAAGTTAGTATAGAGTAAAATACGGCCCAGCAAGAAAAACCCTGACCTCCGCAGTCAGGGTTTTATCTATTGTTATGATAATTTTTAACATCAGTAATAAATTTCTTTTTTGAATCAGGCATCTGCAATGAAATTTCATCTATTATAGGCCAGTCAAGATTAAGTTTATTATATTCTTCTATAAGAATACCTCCAGTACGTCCTTTAACTTCTTTAGCAGGTGGTCTGTAATATTTACATTCTTTGATTCCACATGAGGGGGATTTTTCTTTTAAAATCATTCCGGCAGCTTGATTATATTTTCTTAAATATTTTCTTATTATTGGCCTCAATTTTTTAGTCTTTAACTGCCAGCGGCTATTAAATATATAGCCTATTTCTTTTTTGTTATTCAGTGCTATAAGTTTTATTGGTGGCCTGGGAGCCCCCATACCAGCAGCAACTTCAGGGCAGATAGGCTTTAAATTAAATTGTTCTTTTAACTCTTCAAGCTGTTCAAATTCAATAATAGTGCCATCATAACGGCAGGCCTTAAAACCCAGGCAGCGGCTGATTAAGACCAGGGGTTTATCCTGGATAATTAAATTGTTTTTCATAAAATTTCACCTCATTAATAAGTTCTTTATTTAATTTAATTTCCCTTTTTTTCTTTTATATAAAGGGAATTTGCTTTTGATGGAGAATTTATTATTAAAAGAACTATTGGGGGTATTTAAATTGAAAAAATTCAAGCAGACTTTAATTATATTACTGATTATTTTTACTATCCTTGTAATATCAGGTCCGGTCCAGGCAGAAAATAACTTTATTGAATTGGTTAAAGATGCAACATTCCAGGAGGTTCAGGAGGCAATAGAGGCTGGTGCAGATATTAATGCAAGAAACCAAGCTGGTGAGACACCTCTTATTGCAGCTGCAAGATATAATCATAATCCACAAATAATCTTTCTCCTGGTTGAAAATGGCGCTTCTTTAGAGGCCAGAGATAATTCAGGTAGGTCGGCTTTATATAATGCAGCCAGATATAATAGTAATAGTTCAGTCTTAAGGACCTTAATCAATTACGGGGCAGCTGTTAATGTTGTTGCAGACGATAGAACGACACCGCTTTTAGTTGCGGCAGAGACTGGCTCTAATGAAAAGGTTAGATTATTAGTTCAGGCTGGTGCTGGTGTTGACCAGCAAAATAGAGAAGGTAAAACAGCTCTCCATATCTTATCAGAAGAATCCAGTTCATTAACAAGTATAAGATTATTATTAAATGCTGGTGCAAGTGTCAATATAAAAGATAATCAAGGGAGGACAGCTTTGCACAGAGCTGCAGCCAGAACAGATTCTAGTCTTATTAGTCTCTTGCTAGATAATAATGCCAGACCTAATCTCAAAGATAATAATGGTATTACTCCATTGATGCTTACTGTAAGAAATGCAAGAAACACAAATGATATTCAGCGATTACTGAGGGCAGGAGCTGAAATTGATCTTCAGGATGACCAACAGAGAACTGCTTTTCTTCATGGTATTCTGGCTAATAGATCTATTTCTATTTTTGAATATCTTATATTTCAGGGAGCAGATATAAATCATCTCGATAGAAATAATCAGGGTGCTCTCCATTATGGGATCAAAAATAAGGTTAACGAGAGACTTTTAAACTGGTTGATTTCAAAGGGTATAGCTGTTGATCATCAGGATTCAGATGGTTTGACTCCTCTCCATTATGAATTAAAAGCCAGGCCAGGTTATAATAGGGTTCAGATACTTCTTAATGGTGGGGCAGATGTTAATAGATTAACTCCAGATAAGTATACTCCTTTAATGCTGGCAGTAGAAAACACTAATGATGCAGCTATAATTAATAATTTAATTAATTATGGTGCAGAGGTTGAGCCGGAGAATACTTATCGTGGGAAAACTCCATTAATGCTGGCTGCAGCTAATACCAGCAATGAAAATATTATTGATATTCTTCTTTCAGAAGGAGCAGAGGTTGGAAGAAGGGATGCTGAAGGGAGAAGGGTGGTTGATTATCTTGATCGAAATCAGGCTTTATTTGGAACGGATGCTTACTGGGATCTTCAGTATCTAGAACCTGAAAAAAGGAAACTTGATACTTTAGATTTAAAATCCCAGGCAGGAGCAGCTACCAGAGGTCTAATCATTCCTTCATTAGGCCATGCTTATGCTGAAAGTTGGTGGCCAAAGGGTGCTTTATTCCTGGCAGGTGAAGCGGTAATGCTTGGCATGGCAGTAACTAGAGATGATCTTAGTGAAGCTACTCCCTATTTGATTGGTTTTTCTGCTTTAAAGGCGTTTGAGATTTTTGATGTCCTTAATGAGGTTGGAAAATATAATGAAGATGCAGAAGAATATAATCAGCAGGTAAAAGAATTTAATCTAAGACTGGAATAAACCTTTATAATTCAAAGATCCTGCAGGAATTCTGCTATTTATCTTGAAATATAATAAATAGGACATTTTATTAGTAGAATTTATTGAAATAAAAAGTAATAGCAGTAATTTTAAATAGAAATAAGTAGACAAGTATTTTATTCAGGATCCAGCCGATGTACTGGAAGTAGTCTGAAGAATTGATGAAATTAGAGGGCTACTTCTAGATCTTTATATTTATTTTTTTCAGGGAAGGAGGGAGTTGTCAGGATGTACCAGAAAAAAGTTTTTTTATATCTCATAATTTTTGTTATTTCAATAACAATATTTTTACCGCAAGCTATAATGGCTGAAACACCAGATGTTTATTATCATGGCGAAGAAATTACTGAAGATCTTAATCCAGAAATTATAGATGATACATATTTAGTAGATGCAAGAGCTCTTGCAGAACATCTTGATCTTGAACTTGAATGGGTTGAATCCCTTAAATCAATAAATCTTTCCCGAGAACAGACAGAGTTAAGGATGATGATAGATCATCCCTATATTCAGACTGGCAACTCAACCCGGAGAACAGAAGTTGGAGCTAGATTAATTGATGAAACCAGTTATATTCCATTAAATGATGTGGTTAGAGCCTTTGGATATTTGACTAGTAATGAGTCGAATGGTGATTTTTACATATTTCAGCCAGAGACTAAAGTTTATGAGGCTTACTGGAGTGATGATGAGCGAATGATTTTTTTAGATATGGATGAAATAACACCATATAGAATTGCTCCAACTGATGATCCTAAAAAAATGAAGATAGAGGTTGATAAAGCAGCTCTGTCTGATGATTTTCTTGATAATGTTTCTAATGAAAATTTTAATCTTAGAGTTAGAGAGAATGAAGTTGAGTCAAGGCTAGAGATAATAATTACCAGTCTGCACCCAATACCCTATCGCCGTGATGGAGGCATTGAAGAGGATGGCAGCAATTTAGTTGTTACCTTTAATCCTCGTCTTGTTAATGTTGATTGGCGTGATGATGATTTTCTGGAAATAGAGGCCAACTCAGCCATGGAAAGGCCAGAAATCTTCTTTCTTGAAGAACCAAGGAGGATGATTATAGATATACCAGATCTCATGTTAAGTGAGGTAGATCTTGATATTGAAGAAAATGATTATGTAAAAGATATTCGTTTAAGCCAGTTCTCTGAAGATCCGGTAGTTTTAAGAGTTGTTTTAGAACTTACTGATGATGCTCACTTAGGTATAGATGAATCAGTAGACGCTGATAAGTTAGTATTTAGGCCGACTGAACAGTCCATTGTTAGTGATCTAGCTTATGAACCAGGTATGATTTCATTTATTACAAATACTGAGATTAATCCAAGTATATTTACATTGCCAGACCCGGACCGGCTTGTAATTAATATGCTCCATACTAGTCGATCAGAGGATTTCCCTGATAAGATAGAAGTTGATAACTCAACTATGAAAGAGATCAGATCATCAAGGTTTGACCGTGAGACAGTCAGGCTGGTTGCTGAACTATATCAAAACAGTGGTTATGAATGGCAGGTAGAAGAGATTGAAGATGGAAAATTTTATCATACGGTTAAACTTGAGAATAGGTTAAGAGAGATTTATCTTACTGAACAAAATAATTTTCAGAATCTCCATATTGACTTTACCGGTAATGTTGATTATGAAGTCAGGAAATTTTCACATCCCCACCGGATTGCAATTGATATAAAGGGCCTTGATCGTGAATATATAGATGATTTCAATCTTCCTGAGCCTGAAGGTATGGTTGAAGAAGTGAGAAAAGGAATTTTTGAATCAAGAGGAGAAGAATTTATAAGAGTAGTTTTTGAGCTAAATGACTTCCATAATTATCAGGTATTATCAGGAGAACCTGATAGTGAAATAATGGTCTCCCTTGCTAGAGAACAGTTAGACGATACGTCGACTAAAATTGTTATTGATCCAGGCCATGGTGGTTTTGATGCAGGAGCTATTGGTCCTACTGGTTTAAATGAAAAAGAAGTTGCATTAGCAATTTCTTTAAAGGCAGCAAAACTGCTTGAAGAAAATGATCATCAGGTAATTTTAACTAGAGATGATGATACCTTTGTAACTCTTCATGATCGGGTTAATATGGCTAATAATAGTGAGGCTGGTTTATATGTAAGTGTTCATTCAAATGCGGCCCATAGAAATAAAGTTGGGGGCATAGAAACTTACTATGCACCAAATCGGCGCTCAGATAGTTATTTGTTTGCTAATATAATGCAAAGGAGTATGCTGGATCATTTAGGACTTACTGATAGAGGTGTAAAATCTGATAACTTCTACGTTATTAGAAATACTGAAATGCCAGCAGTTTTACTGGAAATTGGTTTCCTTTCAAATAAAGAAGAGGAACAATTATTAAGAGAAACTTCGTTTAGAGAAAAAGCAGCCCAATCAATAGCTGAAGGTATTGAAGAATATCTAAATCAGATTCATTCTGGAGAGGGGGAATAATTTTGTATAATATTGAAAGGATTAAAAAGCCTGGATATATTCTCCTGGTTCTGCTGGTTTTAGCAGTGATTTTCCTCCTCAGAACTCCAGGAGATGAATATCCTCCACCAGGAGAGCGAGAAGTTAATATATATTTTGCAACTGAGGATGCTATGTATTTAGACTCAGAAAGAAGAACCCTACCTGGGGAAGATTTATATCGAGAGGCTATAGAGGAGATTATTGCCGGACCAGACTCAGATGATTTAAGGGCAACAGTTTCAGAAGCTACTGAATTGAATGATTATAATTATGAAAATGGGCTAATCACTCTAAATTTTAATGAAGCTATTAGAACAGATCATCCTGGAGGCAGTACCGGGGAACGTTTAACTATTTATTCAATAGTAAATACAATGACATCTCTTCCAGGGATCGATGAAGTTATCTTTAAAATTGAAGGGGAAGAGTTAGACACTTTAGTTGGTCATCTCGATCTATCAATTCCTTATAGTTATTCAGAGGATATTCTTTTAGAGAATACTCCTGATGAAGAATCTACAGAAGAATATGAGATAGAAATTGAAGATAATTAATGATAATCCGGAGGTTTAATAGCCTCCGGTTTTTTAATGAAAAATTAATTTAAATTAATTTGATTTTTAGGCAGGAATTTAGTCTTAAACCTATAATATATATAGAGAAGAAAATTGGTACTGTCCATTAATCCATTGTGCCAATTTAATGAGGTGAAATTATGGAAATTGAGATTAATAAAAAAAGTGGTTTGCCGATTTATCTTCAGATAAAAGAGCAGATTGAAGAGATGATTAATAAAGGAATTCTAATGAGAGGCGAAAGACTTCCGCCGGAAAGAGAACTTTCAAAAAAGCTAAATGTGAGCAGGAATAGAGTTAGTGCCGCCTATAAAGAATTAGAGCAGAATGGCATCCTTTTATCTCAACAGGGTAAAGGAACTTTTGTTAAAGTAGGGCCAAAGGGGTTAAAAGAACCGAGCAGGAAAGATAAGCTTTTAAAGATTATTGATCTGGCAATGGATGAAGCCATTGAAATGGGCTTTAGCCTGGATGACTTTTTAACAATAGCCTATGTTAGAGCAAAAGAGAAGGAAGAATTGAGAAATCAGACAAAGGTAGCTTTTATCGAATGCAGTAAAGAGCAGCTACAGGCAATGATAAATGCTACAGCTATAGAAAATGAAGTCGCTGTTATCCCGATAAAAATTCAGGAGATGCAAAATGAACCGGAACGGATTTCAAAAGTTTTAAATAAGGTAGAAGTAATTATTACAACACCGTTTCATCTCGATGAAGTTGAGGAATTTCTAACCGGGTCTGATAAAAACTTGGTCGATATGACCCTTGAACCAGAAATGAAAACAATAGTTGAAATTGCAAGGATACCAGCAAAAAGCAATGTCGGACTGGTCTGTCAATCAGAAAGTTTTGCTGAGGAAGTAAAAAGCTCATTAAAGGCCAATGGTCTTAATGATTTTAAATTAAATTATACAATTACTGAAGAAAATGAGCAATTAGAACCATTTTTATCGGCTCAGGACGTTGTAATTTCTTCCCCGGCCCGTTATAATTCTATTCAGGAGAAAATTGATGGTCACAAAAAGGTTATCAATTTTCAATTCACCCCGGATAGGGGCTCAATTAATTTATTGAAAATGACACTCTTAGATGTAAATCAGGTTGAATAAAAACTAGAGGTGAAAAAAATTATGGAAAACCAGTCAAAACCAACAGTAGTTCTTGGTGTAATCGGAGCAGATGTACATGCAATTGGAAATCAGATCTTAGAACATGCCCTTAAGGAAGCAGATGTCAAACCAGTTAATATTGGTGTAATGTCCAATCAACAGGAATTTGTATCAGCAGCAGTAGAAACAGGTGCAGATGCAATCTGGGTCTCATCCCTTTATGGTCATGGTGAAATGGACTGTCGAGGTCTTAGAGCAAAATGTAAAGAAGCCGGTATCGGTGATATTCTGCTTTATGTAGGAGGTAATCTTGTTATTGGTAAACAGTCCTGGGATAATGTTAAAGATCTTTTCCTTAATATGGGCTATGACCGAGCATATCCACCTGGAACCCAGCCCGAGACAGCTATTGATCATTTAAAAGAAGACCTAAATGATATAAAAATTTCGGAGGGCGAAATAAATGCAGCAAGCCCTGCTTATTGATATAGGCAGCACCTTTACTAAAGTTGCCAAATTTAATCTCGATTCTCTGGAGTTAATTGCCAGAAGTCAGGCCTATACTACAGTTGAGACAGGAATCAACCAGGGTTTATTGAAAGCTCTGAAAGATATTCCAGACTGGGAGGCCGCCGATTATAAACTGGCCAGCAGCAGTGCAGCAGGTGGCTTAAAGATAGTAGCCAGTGGACTGGTACCAGAATTAACAGCTGAAGCTGCCAGGCAGGCAGCTCTTGGAGCTGGCAGTAGAGTCATTGGAAGTTATTCCTATGAACTGACTTCCAGAGATATCAGTGCTATTAAAGAAGATAATCCAGATATTATCTTGCTGGCTGGCGGTACCGATGGAGGCAATCAGGAAATAATTCTCCATAATGCTAAAAAGCTGGCTGAATCAGATCTTGATCGGCCAATTGTTATAGCCGGCAATCGTTCTGCAGTTGTTCAGGTCGAAAATATTTTAAAATCAGCTGGAAAAGAGACCTATATCACAGAAAACGTTATGCCAGAGCTCGAAAAATTAAATATAGAGCCAGCCCGTCAGAAAATTAGAGAGATCTTTTTGAATAGAATAGTAGCAGCCCGGGGTTTTGACCAGGTCAAAGAATTCATTAATGGCGTTATCATGCCAACTCCCTCAGCAGTTCTTCAGGCAGCAGATTATCTCTCAAAAGGAGCTGGAGATGTTGAAGGTTACGGTGATTTGATTGTTGTAGATATTGGCGGAGCAACAACCGACGTCCATTCAGCGGCAGCAGGCCATCCCATGCAGTCAGGGATAAGTCAGCGTGGACTTGAGGAACCATATCTAAAGAGAACAGTTGAAGGCGATCTTGGAATGAGATATAGTGCAGAGGCATTATTCAATCTCAAACCAGAATATCGCTGGCAGCAGTTATTCAAAGAGGAATATAATAATGAACTAAAGATAGAAAATTTTAAGGATCATATAAATAGAATAAGTCATCAGCCTGATTATCTTCCAGAATCAGAAGCAGATATTAGGTATGATAATATTTTAGGCAGAGAGGCAATCAGTACAGCAGTCACCAGACACGCAGGGAATATAAAATCTATCTATACGCCAAGAGGTGAAGTCTTTATCCAGGAAGGCAAAGACTTAACAGGAATCAAGACAGTAATTGGAACAGGTGGGGTTATCGTACATAATCAGGCACCTGACGAGATATTAACAGGTCTGCTCCAGAGAAATCAGTCTGACCCAGAGACACTCAATCCTGAAAGTCCAGAACTTTATTTAGACAGAAATTACCTGCTGGCGGCCTTAGGGTTGTTAGCAGAGGTTGAACCAGCAAAGTCAGTGAAATTAATGAAAAAATATTTATTGAAATTAAAACAGGGGGATCCAGTATAAGATGAGTAATTTAAAGAATCAAAAGATACCAGAGGAAGAATTCTTAAAAGAGCGGGAAGAAGTTTTACAGGCCTGGCCAACAGGTGAAAATGTAGATCTAGCTGAGGCAGTTCAGTATCAAAAAGACTTGCCAGAACAGAAAAAGATGGCAGCAAGATTAATGAAAGCCGAAAAAGAAGGCGAGACCTTAATTCAGCCTAGAGCAGGAGTTGCCCTTCCTGATGAGTTAATTGAGCTTTTAACCTATCTTGATGAAGAAGGAGAAGCCGATCTTCTTCCAGTAACGATTGATAGCTATACCAGACAGAATCAGTATAAAGAAGCAGAACAGGGAATTGAAGAGAGCCAGGAGATGGGCAGATCAATGCTCAATGGTTTTCCAGCAGTCAATCATGGCCTGGAAACCTGCAGAAAAGTTATCGAATCTCTTAATCTGCCTGTTCAGGTCCGTCATGGAACCCCTGATGCCAGGCTCCTTGCTGAAATTACAATGGCAGGAGGCTTCACTGATTACGAAGGTGGAGGAATCTCATATAATATACCCTATGCTAAAAAGGTATCACTGGAAGATACAATCAGAGACTGGCAGTATGTCGATAGATTGATCGGTTATTACCAGGAACAGGGCGTAGATATTAACCGTGAGCCCTTTGGCCCTTTAACAGGAACCCTGGTACCGCCAGCTGTTTCCCATGTTGTTGCAATCTTAGAAGCCCTGCTAGCAGCAGAACAGGGAGTAAAATATTTAACCCTTGGTTATGGTCAGAATGGTAATTTAGTCCAGGATGTTGCTGCTATCCAGACTCTAAGAGAGCTGGCTTACTCATATTTAAATGACGAGGGTTATGAAGATATCAAACTAACAACAGTCTTCCATCAGTGGATGGGCGGATTCCCTCAGGACGAATCAAAAGCCTATGCCGTTATTAGCTGGGGTGCCACGGCAGCAGCTCTAAGTGGAGCGACAAAAGTAATTGTTAAGACTCCTCATGAGGCCATGGGTATTCCAACAAAAGAAGCCAATGCCTCAGGCCTTAAAGCAACCAAACAGATTGTCAATATGCTTAAAGATCAATCATTAGAGCAGACAGCCAAGCTTGATCGTGAAAAAGAGATGATTAAAAAAGAAGTTAGAGCTATTCTTGATAAAGTTAAAGAACTTGGCGAAGGTGATTGGGCTAAAGGTGCAGTTAGAGCATTTGAAGCCGGAGTTGTTGATGTACCCTTTGCCCCAAGTAAATTCAATAAAGGTAAGATCCTGCCAGCCAGAGATAATATCGGTGCTGTCAGATATTTAAATACAGGCAACCTCCCACTGCCAGACGATGTTAAAGCCTTTCACAAAAAGCGCCTGGCTGAAAGAGGCCAATTTGAAGATAGAGAAGCAACCTTCCAGATGGTTATCGATGATATCTATGCCATCGGCAAGGGTATGCTTATCGGAAGACCGAGAGAGTAGGAGATAATAATGACAGAAATTGTAGATATTATAGCATCCCCGGCTCTGACAGGTTTTTATTTTGACGATCAAAAAGCCATCAAATGTGGTGCTAAAACTGATGGCTTAAATTACAAAGGAAATACGGAAACCCCTGGTTTTGAATCAGTCCGCCAGGCTGGCGAGGCCATTTCAGTCGAATTCATGCTTTCAGATGGTAATCAGGGTGGTGGAGACTGTGCTGCTGTTCAGTATTCTGGAGCAGGTGGCAGAGATCCTCTCTTTTTGAGCAGAGAATTTATTCCAGTAATTGAAGAAGAAGTTAAACCCTATCTTGTCGGCCAGAAAGTCGATAGTTTTAAAGAACTGGCTGAGCTAATTGAAAATATCAAGATTGATGGTAAAAGGCTTCATACTGCCCTCCGTTATGGTTTGAGTCAGGCTGCCCTCTCAGCAGTTGCAGCCAGTAATCAAGAGAGTAGAACAGAAGTAGTGGCCAGAGAATATGGCCTGGAGTTAAAGCCAGATTCAATTCCAATCTTCACCCAGACCGGTGATGACCGCTATCTTAATGCCGATAAAGCGATCATTAAAAGGGCTCAGGTCTTGCCCCATGGCCTAATCAATAATGTGACTGATAAATTAGGTCATAAGGGTGAAAAATTAATCAAATATATCAGCTGGCTGAGAGATCGAATTCAGGAATTTGGCGGTGATGATTATCGCCCTGCTCTCCATATAGATGTCTATGGTACAATCGGCGAAGCCTTTAACACAATAGAAGAGATGGCAGAATATATATTTAAGGCTGAAAAAGCAGCAGCCCCCTTTAAACTAAGAATAGAAGGGCCAATGGATGCTGGTAATAGAGAAGCCCAGGTCAAAGAACTCTCTGCCCTGACAGCAAGGCTGGAAGAGCTTGGCTCAACAGTCGAACTGGTTGCCGATGAATGGTGCAATACTTTTGAAGATATCAAACTCTTTGCCGATAATAAGGCCGGTCATATGATTCAGATTAAGACCCCGGACCTCGGCGGCATCAACAATACAATTGAAGCAGTCCTTTATTGCAAAGATAAGGGTCTGGGAGCATATCAGGGTGGTACCTGTAATGAGACAGACCGCTCAGCTAGAATCTGTACCGATATAGCCCTGGCTACCAGGCCGGATCAGATCCTGGCCAAACCAGGCATGGGTCTCGATGAAGGCCTGATGATAGTCAATAATCAGATGCAGCGGACATTAAGACTGCTGGAATGGAAAGAAACCAATCAGCAGCCTAATCAGATCAAAACTGAAGGAGTAGGTAGATAATGCAAGCAGAATTTAAGATACTGGCACCGACAGCTATTCTCGGCTACGGTTTCCCAATAAAATCATTTGAAGCTGGTTTAACTGAATCCCCAGATATTATTGCCGTCGATGGCGGCTCAACAGATCCTGGCCCCTATTATTTAGGCTCAGGCAAATCTTTTACAGATAGAGAAGCTGTCAAAAGAGACCTCCGTCTGATTATCAGAGGCGGCCAGAAACTAGATATACCTGTCCTGGTCGGCACCTCAGGAGGTTCTGGAGCTGATTCCCATCTTAACTGGACAGAAAAGATAGTAAAGGAACTGGCCAGTGAAGAAGGCTGGAATTTAAAAGTCGCCTTAATCGGTTCTCAGTTCGATAAAGAATATCTCAAAGCAAAGCTGGCAGACGGCAAAATTTCACCGCTGGCTCCAGCTGAAGAAATCAAGTCAGCAGATATAGATAATTCCACCAATATAGTTGGTCAGATGGGCATAGAGCCAATTATAGAGGCCTTAGATAACGAACCAGATGTAGTCCTCTGTGGCCGGGCCTATGACCCAACAGTCTTTGCCGCTCCGGCAGTGAAAGCCGGCTTTAAACCAGGCCTGGCCTTTCATCTTGGCAAAATCCTGGAATGTGCCAGTATAGCAGCCGATCCAGGTAGTGGCAGTGACTGCATGCTAGGAACCCTAAAGGAAGATTCCTTTATCTTAAAGCCACTCAATCAGGAGCGGCGCTGCACTGTCACTTCTGTTGCAGCCCATACCCTCTATGAAAAGGCAGACCCCTATCATCTAACTGGGCCAGGTGGCGAAATCGATCTAACAGATACTGAATTTACGGCAATCAGCGCTAGAGAAGTTGAGGTTACAGGCAGCAAATTCATTCCGGCTGAAACCTATACAATTAAGCTAGAAGGAGCAGAACTAGCCGGTTACCGGACAATCTCCCTGGCAGGAGTCAGAGATCCTATAATGATCTCCCAGCTAGATGATATTCTGGACAGCATCAGAGCCATGGTCAGAGATAATTTCGATTATCTCAGCGAAGATGATTACCAGCTTATCTTTAAGAAATATGGCCAGGATGGCGTCATGGGAGATCTAGAACCAAATCGTAACCAGCCAGCCAATTATGAACTGGGCCTGGTTATTGAAGCCATAGCCAAAACCCAGGAACTTGCCGACACTATCTGCAGCTTTACCCGTTCAAGCCTTCTCCATTATGGCTATAAAGGCCGGAAGGCAACAGCAGGCAACTTAGCCTTTCCATATTCTCCTTCAGATTTCAAAGGCGGCGAAGTTTACAGCTTTAGCCTCCATCATCTCCTGGAAGTAGATGACCCAATCAAACCATTTAAATCTGAAACCAGAGAATTTAAGGGAGGTAATTAAGATGGCCCAGAAATTAATCGACCTAGCAGATGTAGTTAGAAGCAAGAATGCCGGCCCCTATGAACTGACCATTGATATCATCTTTGATAATATCGAAGATTACAATCTGGTCAAAGAAAAAGCAGTTATCACCAGAGAGAAAATAGCTGAACTCTATCAGGTCCCCCTGGCAGATGTCAAAGATGTAATTCATTTTGAACCGGCCAGGGCAATTAAAGTAACACTTAAGCGACCGATCCCTGCCGGCTCACCAGGAGAGCGAGATGTATATGGCGCCCAGCAGCATGCTCCTCTTCTCGACTTAGAATTATAATTCTTCTCAAAATGTGATATGATAAGAAGAGGAGTTGATCAATAAATGATAGATAGTTTTGCCCATTCAGTTTACTATGCACCTAGAGGAAAAGATAGAATCCTCTTTTTAGGAAATAATATATCCCAGATGCATCTTCATGCCAACGATCGCCTGATTGGCCTGATTGGAGATGCCGGCGCTGGAAAATCACTTCTCATCAAAGGGATGTTTCCAGGTTTAACCCTGACCAATGATGATGAAGGTATCAATGCCAGACCATTACCGGTTCTCGACGATTACGAAGAAAATCATTTTCAATCCCATACATATCATGTCGATATCAGGTTTGAGACAGCCTTTACCCAGCCCTGGCAGCTTGCCGAGGCGATAGAAAAGGCAGTCATGAAAGGTCGCCGGGTCATAATTGAACATTTTAACCTAATCGAGCCCCACCTTTCAATTGAACCTGAAGTATTGGTAGGGATTGGCGAGGAAGTTCTGGTTACCAGGCCAGGAGTCTTTGGCCCGACTGCAGAAGAAGTCAGCAAGATCGTCTTTAAATCGATTAAATTTCGCCGGATGGCCCATACAGCAGAAGACCTAACAGCCCTGGTAATTGAAAATAGAGGCTATATGCGACCGCCACTCCACAGTGATGTCAAAAGCGGCTTCGTGCTTCAGTTCGATCAGCAGCCTGATTTTTCTATTAAAGATATAGAGGCCGAAGTCAAAGAAATGATCGCTGAAAATCATAAAGTCAACTATCTCGATGACGAACATATCAAAATTGGAGATTATAAATATGTCTGTACCGGCCCTAGAATTCATATGAATCGGACAGGAGATGTTGAAGGCTTTCAGCTAATTTCTGATTTTAAAGTCGATCCAAGAACTGGATTTTTCTTAATGGCAGGTCTTGTCGGTAATGAACGGAGCCAGTTCCAGCTCAGCAGAATTTAATAAATCAAATAATATTTGTAGCAACTAGAAAGGTGATAACTTATGTCCTATCAAAGAATTAATCGACAATATGACCAGCTCAGGCCGGTAGAAATAGAAAGGAATTACACAAAGTATGCCGAAGGTTCAGTCCTTATTTCAACTGGCGATACAAAGGTTATCTGCACAGCTTCAGTTGAAGATAGCGTCCCCTATTTTTTAAGAGGCCAGAATCAAGGCTGGCTGACAGCAGAATATTCAATGTTGCCCAGGGCAACCCAGAACCGGACAATTAGAGCAGCCGCCAAGGGGAAAATAGGTGGCAGAACAAAAGAAATTCAGCGACTTATTGGCCGTTCCTTAAGGGCAGTAGTCAATCTCGATAAATTAGGAGAGAGAACTATCTGGGTAGATTGCGATGTCATTCAGGCAGATGGCGGAACCAGAACAGCTTCAATCACCGGGGCCTTTGTTGCCCTCATGGATAGTATTAACTATCTCCTGGAAACAGAAAAGATAAAAGAGTCGCCAGTCGAAGAATTTATTGCCGCCACCAGTATTGGTATCGTCAATGATAAGGCCCTCCTTGATCTTAAATATCAGGAAGATAGCCAGGCCCAGGTCGATCTCAATCTGGTCATGACAGAATCAGGCCGGCTCATTGAAGTTCAGGGCACAGCAGAAGAGACACCCTATACCAGAAAGCAGCTCAATAGAATGTTGGACCTAGGTGAGAGAGGCATAGAAGAACTTATCAAAATCCAAAAAGAAGCTCTAGGAGTTTAAATCATGAGAAAACTATTGATTTCAACAGGGAACAAAGATAAAATAATTGAAATAAGAGATGAATATAAAGATTTAGAATATGAGATAGTTTCACCGGACCAGCTCGGCCTTGATCTCGATGTCGAAGAGACAGGTTCTACTCTGGAGGAAAATGCCCTGCTTAAAGCCAGAGCCGGAGCTGAAGCCAGCAACCTGCTGACATTGGCCGATGATACCGGTTTAGAGGTAGATGCCTTAGATGGCAGGCCAGGCATCTATTCAGCTCGTTTTGCCGGGGAAGAGGCAACCTATCAAGATAATAATCAGAAGCTACTTGAATTACTTAAAAATTACCCAGAAGAAGAAAGAACAGCCTGCTTTGTTACTATAGCAGCGCTGGTCGATCCGGCCACCGGCAGGGAGGAGACAGTTAAAGGCATCTGCCGGGGCAGGATCATTTCAGAGTACCGGGGAGACAATGGTTTTGGCTACGATCCAATCTTTTATCTTCCTGAAAAAGGCAGAACTTTTGCCGAGTTGACCACAGAAGAAAAGAACAGGATTTCCCATCGGGCCAACGCCTTAAAGAAGATGAAAAAAATCCTTGATAATTGGAATTAATCCTTGACAAATCCTATTCTATATTATAATATATACAGTGCAGGGTAACAGGGATTACTCAAATTGCCCTGAATTTTCTGCGCCTGTAGCTCAGCCTGGATAGAGCAACGGACTTCTAATCCGTAGGCCGCAGGTTCGAATCCTGCCAGGCGCACCATTTACTTTTACCAGTAAATA
>Ga0207421_10000532_pt1 | contig 48939 bp, 51 predicted proteins | sample SodLakKL_010_SED_4_FD_187542 | JGI IMG/M metagenome (GOLD analysis project Ga0207421, IMG submission 187542) | Alkaline sediment microbial communities from Lake Tanatar, Kulunda Steppe, Russia - 8KL_010_SED (SPAdes) (version 2) | ecosystem: Environmental > Aquatic > Non-marine Saline and...
GCCGAGAATAAAGGACCAGCCCCACACATTAACCATATAGTCGAAAACTGCATCGGCAGCAACGCCAAATGCTTCAGTGAAACCGGCGCCAATAACAACGAAAACAATCATAATGATAGCTGCAATAACAAACGTTGGCTTAGTAAAAAGTTCTCCTACTTTTTGATTTTCCACTTATATACCTCCTTGAAATTTTGAGATTTTCTCCGTGAATTAACAAACGGTACTAAAGCTTATGCTTCCATATATCGCCTCCCATTTTATTTGCTGGATAGATACCCTGCTTTACTCACACATAGTTCTACCTAAATGTAAAGCAATATTCGTGCCAGCTAATAGCCTTCTTAAATAAATCTAAAATAGCCGTTTATTACTGCTATAAAGAAGGTTGTGAAAAAGGTAGTGAAGTAACAAAACAAACCCATATTTCTCATTATTAGAAACACATATACTGACACTTAGTCAGAATACTGCCTGAAAGCTTTTCAAAGCAGTACTTCTCAAAATGATACAATTTCTCATATCGATATAACATTATACCCACAAAGGGCATCCATACCGGAAAAACTCACAAAAGGCCGCCCTTTCGAGGGCGGCCTTCTAATTACTGTGTTGAATTTACAAGCTGTTTCTATTTGCCAGCTTTAATTTCTTCCAGGGCATCCTGGATTCGCTTTTTCTCAAGCGGCAGTGTGCCCTCGCGCATTTCCGCAAACAACGACTTCATCAGGCAGTATAACATCAGGAGCATGATGATCATGAAGGGGAAACCGCCGACAATGGAAGCTGTCTGCAGCGCTCCGAGACCGCCTGTGAAAAGCAGAATAGCGGCAATGGCGCCCTCAACGGCTCCCCAGGTAATCCGCAGCGGCAGCGGCGGGTTCGGATTACCACCCGAGGTTAGCATACCGTTAACATAGGTTCCCGAGTCAGAGGAAGTAATAAAGAAAACCGCTACCGAGAACATGGCCACGGCAACCAGCAACGTTGATGCCGGATATCCCTGCAGGGCGGAGAAGAAACCGAGGGCTGAGTCAGCCGAAACCGCGTCAATGATCGCCTCATTACCTTCAAAGTGAACTGCATGCAGGGCAGCACCACCAAATACGGCAAACCAGACCATACTTACCGCCACCGGAACAAGCATAACCCCGATAACAAAGTTACGAATGGTACGTCCGCGTGATACACGGGCAATGAAAGTGCCGACAAATGGCGCCCAGGCAATCCACCAGGCCCAGTAAAAGACAGTCCAGGCATTATACCAGCCTTCTGTACCGGCTCCTGCCGCATCAAGACCAAAGGACATCTGGATAATGTTTTGCAGGTAGTCACCGGTAGACTGGGTTAACAGGTTTAGAATAAACAGGGTGGGACCAACAATAAATACCAACAGCATTAGCAGTATCGCTACCACAATATTCAACTGGCTGAGATACTTAATACCGCGGTCAATACCGGTTGATGTAGAAATGATTGCTGCGAGCGTTGTAACGATAACAATTGTAACCCAGAGGGTGGGCGTGCTGGCTATACCAAAAATCTGCTCCAGGCCTGCACCGATCTGCATGGCGCCGAGACCGAGAGAGGTAGCCAGGCCAAAGAGCGTAGCAAAAACACCGATAATATTAATCAGCATACCCCAGGGGCCCTCAATACCCTTACGGCCAAGGATTGGCTCCAGGCAGGAACTGAGGAGCATGGGCAATCCCTTGCGGTAGGAAAAATAAGCCAGGGACCCGGCAACCACAGCATAGATGGCCCAGGGATGGAATCCCCAGTGGAAGAAAGAATACTGCATGGCCACATGGACTGAATCTGCAGTATAGGCCTCACCGTATGGCGGCCACATGTAGTGCCAGATTGGCTCGGAGACGCCCCAGAAAAGCAAACCGATACCCATCCCACAGCTAAACAACATGGCAAACCAGGCCATGTTTGAATAGGCCGGCTTTTCATCATCTGCACCCAACCTGATTTCACCAACCGGGCTGAGCAGTAAAAAAACAATCAGGAAAAGAAAAATGCTGGCGCCAAAGATAAAGGCCCAGCCCCATTGTTCAACCATGTAGTTGAAAGCAGCATCAGCAGCTTCACCGAATGCTGCAGGGGCAGCAACGCCGATTATAACAAATATTAACATAACAACAAGTGCAATCCAAAAAGTCATCTTAGCATTACTCATACCGTTGTTTTCCAACTCTAAAACCTCCTTTTAAATAGTAAAAATAACTGCCCTTTCCAATAACCATTTAACACCTCCTTTACAACAATTCTTTATATATTATGGCAATATAGAATATTATATGCAATATTTGTGCCACTTAAACAATCCGGCAAATAAAGAAAAAAGGCTTACAATAAAGGCTCAATCTAAAGATATAACTATAATTAAAAAAACCCATATTTCTCATTATGACAATTAACTGCTGCCAAATATAAAATAACCCTGATAAAACGTGGCCTTACGCTCTTTATCAAATTGATACTTATTATCATTTTGATAATTACCTCTCGGAACCTTGTGGAGTTTTTATAATTACAGAATTTCAATGGAAGTCGCTTTGGAAAATTTGCCTAACATAAATAGAAGCAAACGTTTGAGGTAAGCTGTGAAGTGCTTGAATTAGAAGGATAGTTTGTTTGTTGAAGTCAAGAGTAGCTATTCGGTTTGTTTAAACAGGCAGGGCAGTGCATAGTGATATAGTTTGAGTAATTACTTTCAAGAGACATCGACCTTGAGGGTTTTCAGCTTACGGTAAAGAGTCGCCCTGCTGATACCCAGGGCTGAGGCTGCTTTTTCCTTGCCCCAGGTACTTTGCCCATACTTTTTCAAAGCTGCTTTAATAGCATTGGCCTCAAGGGAATTTAAATCTTCAACACCTATTACATCGCTGCTGGTAAAATACCTGGTAATTTTATCAGGAAGGCTGTTCTTGGAAACCTTGTTCTCAGCTTCAATATTAACGGCATACTCAATAGCATTTTCCAATTCCCTGACATTGCCGGGCCAGGGATAGGCAAGCAAAACTTCCTTGGCATCTTCTTTAAAACCGTTAATTTTTTTATTTAAACGCACTGAATAGTAATCTAAAAAATGGTGCATCAGAAGCAGGATATCGTCTTTGCGGTCTTTCAACTGGGGCAAATCAAAAGGTATAACATTAATTCGGTAATACAGATCTTCTCTAAACTTTCCTTCTTTGATTAGCTCTTCAAGATTCCTGTTAGTAGCCGTGATAATCCGCACATCTACATCACGGAACGAAACCCCGCCAATCCTGGCTATATTTTTATTTTCAATTACATTTAGCAGTTTAACCTGGAAGTCTAAAGGCATATCACCTATTTCATCTAAAAAGATAGTTCCACCGTCTGCGATTTCAAATTTACCGGGCTTACCGCCTTTACGGGCCCCGGTAAAAGCGCCCTCCTCATATCCAAAAAGCTCTGACTCTAAAAGCGGTGCCGGTATTGCTGCACAGCTGATCGCTACAAAAGCATTTTCACGGCGGGGGCTCTCTTCATGAATAGCCCTGGCAAATACAGATTTACCGGTTCCGGTTTCCCCCCTGATCAATACTGTAGAATCGGTTGATGCAATCATTTTCATCTTGTTTTTAATTTCGGTAATCTCGCTGCTGGCTCCGATAATTCCGGAAAAAGTGGTCTTTTTATTCTCTTTCATAATCCGGGTAGCCATCTCTTCAACTTCTTCTCTGCGGCGGAATGACAGGACAGCGCCGGAAACCTTATCTTCTTCGTACATCAGCGTTATGTTATAAAACAGTCGCAGTTCTTCATTATCAGAATCTTTGTAGCTGATTTCCTTACCGTAATACTGCTCACTACCGACTTCATATTTCATATTGATAACATCAATAACATTAAAATCGGGAAATATCTTATTGATATGATTGCCAATCAAATTGTTGTGTTCCAGCTCAAGTATCTCTTCCGCTGCCAGGTTAATATTCGTGATTACTCCCTGTGAGTTTATAGCTATTACCCCTTCATAAACAGAGTTAATAACATCTTTAAACTGGTTCATTAAGCTGGCAACCTTGGATTCCATTTTTTTCTCATTCAGGGACATAACAATAATATTGCAGAGCTTATTGAGGAAATTCTGCATTTTATCATACTGGTTTAGCAGTTTACGCCTGTGCTGTTCTGTTAAAGCAAGCAGTGAAATTGTGCCGATTTTCTTTTCATTAAAGGTAATCGGCTGCATCAGGAAAGCCAGCACGGTGCAACTATTAGAGTAATCACAATCAATACAGCAAACTGCCCGGGCTGTATTTTCAACCAGGATTGACTCTTCGTTAGCAGAAGTAATGAGCTTATGAGTCATACAGCCCTCACCATACCTTGCGCCAACTTCTTTTTCGAAATAGCCGCTTCCCGCTACTACTTCAAGGTCTTTGCTGATAAGGCCAATTTCTATTTCAACCACACCGGCAAAGGCAGCGGTCACCTGTTGAAGAAAACCCTGAATGCTTTTTAACTCTTTCAAGTGCCGACCTCCCACTTAAAGAAGTATGAACTCGTTACCACAATGGTGTAAGAACTTCTCAAAGTCGCTGAATGACAAACTGACGGTTGCAGTATTAACATTGGGATGAAAGTTAACAGTCCCCGCTTTTTTCAGATCACGATCTATAGCAACGGTCACAGCATTCTTGTCATCATTAATCAGGCCAAATGGTGAAACTGCACCGGTTTCCAGACCCAGATGCTCCATCAAGCGCCTTTCCGAAGCAAAACTCAGTTTTCCGGCAGCCAGTTTAGCTGATAAATCCTTAATATCAGCCTTTTTTGACTCTTCAAGTATAACCAGGTAGTGGCGGTTACCTTTATTATTACGCAAAAACAGGTTTTTGGAATGAGCACCTTCAATATCCTGCCAGTACTGCTTTGCTTCATCAACTGTATAAACCGGTGGATGTTCATATCGTTTGTAAGAAACACCAAGCTGCTCTAAAAGATCGTATAACTTCTGTTCATTTTCAGAAACCAATTAAATTAACTCCTTTCACTGCTGTTTAAGGGAATTTATGCACCAAAATGCTACCATGAGTATACCCGCCTGTCAAATTCAAGAAAGAAGGACTTATTTCCAGGCCATATCTGCCAGTTCGAGTGACTCAAGATAATAGGACATAATTTCTACTTCATCGAGGTTGTACTTCTTTGCGGCTATCTCAAAAGCCTTGTCCCAGGATCCTTTTTCATATAATAAAACCATATCCAGGATGTGCCTAAAGTCCCCCGGCTCACCTAAAAGTGCTGCCTTAATTTCATCACCAAGGGGAAGCTCTGCCAGAATTGATTCCATCGACTGATCAAGAAAAGTATCCAGCAGTGAAAATAAACCGGTAAGAAATAAATCAGCACTACGATCCTCCAGATTGGTTGCACCGGCCATTAATTCACAAAACTTACCCCTTGATACGGCTGTAACGATTAGCTCATCAGGCTTATCAAAACCAAAATTACGGAGGGCAACCAGGGAAACCCATTTTATCATTTCTTTTTGGCCAAGCAAAGCCATCGCCTGGCGGATGGAGCGAATCGGAAAACGCAAGGGGAAAGCCACAGAGTTTATAAAGCGTAAGAGCTTATAAGACAATGAAGGGTCCTGCTTTATTAGATTTTCAACCTGGTCAAAGTCCATTTCAGGTTTATAAATCTCCTGCAGCAGCCTCAGGTTTTGAATTTTTGTACTGGGAATTTCTTTCCCTATTATGATAGAAGGTTCACAGAAGAAAAACCCCTGAAAGTAATCATAACCGGCAGACATGGCCTCACCATATTCATGGACGGTTTCGACTTTTTCAGCAACCAATTTTTTCTTTTTCTTCTGCAGAAAATTAACGATCTCTGATCTTTCCTCAGCACCGGTTTGCTGGTAATCCACCTTGACAATTTCAACAATATCAAGCAAGGACATACATTTTGAAGTCATATTGAAATCATCAAGAACCAGGGTATATCCAGCACGATTAATTTTTTCACATACGCTCACCATCTCCTGGTCCGCTTCAACATTTTCAGTTATTTCTATAGCAACTAACTCCCTCGGTAATAGCAGTGCAGTTTCTTCTCGCAGCAGTTCCCTGGTAAAATTAATAAAAGCTTTCTTTCTCCTGGTTAATCTATCAAGACCAATATTAAGGAAACTACTGGATATTACTTCTGAAGTAGCCAGGTTACCGTCTTTCTCAGGGTTATAGTTCTCTTCACTGGTCCGATAGAGCAATTCATAAGCAACCACTTTCTGTCGGCGGTCAAAAATCGGCTGCCTGGCTACATATACTTCCATTAAAGAGCCTCCAATATTATAAAAAGTATTACGTCTGGAAAAATTCTATAAAAAACCTAATAATCCTTTTTATTTAAAAGAATATTCCATGTTAGCCGCTGTCTTTTGCTGCCTGCCGGCCTGCTGAAGCAGCATCATCAAGGGGAATATGCTATTCGGTGGTGAAAATCCTTTTCAGGTCAAGTATAATTAATGAGCGATTTATTCTCCTGAAGTGCGGCGATCTGCCTCCATTACAAAGGCATATATTGCGGCAACAGCTTCATAAAGCTCCTGCGGCACCTCTTCTCCCAGGGAAAGACTGCTTAATACTCCAGCCAGGTTGTCATCTTCAACCACAGGCACCTTGTTTTCCCTGGCCAGGGTGATAATCTGCTCGGCAAGCCATCCTTTGCCTGTAGCTGAAACAATCGGCGCCTGACTCCTCTCAGGCTGGTATTGCAATGCTACTGCCCTGCGTATATGATTCTTTCTTTTATCTTTTTCATCAGCCATTAAACATGCTCCTTATGCCCTGGTATTAATACTGCTTTTCTCTATATTCAGAGCTTCGGCAGCAGCCTGTCCCAGGTTGCCAACTCTCCAATTCAGAGATTCAAATTTCCTGGTTTCAGTTTCATCTGCGTTTTCTGCAATTATACTGTCGGCAATATGCTGTAAAGAATGTCCGGCACCTTCTGTTTCAACTATAAAACGACACTCCAGCCGATCATCCTGATAATAATAAAAGCGAATTAAAATAAGGCCAAAACTTTCAGTATCCATAAAGAGCTCAAATAAAGGTTTTTTTTCTGCAGCTGATTCATTCTTATTTTTTTTGGGTGGTAAGTACCGCAGCATAGCCGGCACCTGTTCATGTTTTTTTCCGCAGGCAGGCATCAATCCAAGTATGACCGGTTCAGCTGCTTCACGGGTAGCCTTGCCAAGGCTGTCAGTCTCAGCAGTAAAACGTGCCATAATCCTGTAGTGTAAACGTCCTTCCCTAAAACCTTTATGCTCCAGCAGCAAAGTCTCTCCCGGGGAAACCCTTGCATTGAGTGAAGCAGTTATAACTCCCCCCTTCCAACGGAGAATCGCTGCCTCATCCTTAAGTGTGATTACTTTAGCCACCAGGTTTGAAGGTAAATTAGGCCGGGTAGATGCTGTTTTGCCTGCAGTTAAGCGTTTTATAACGGGATCACGAAATAAAGCATTAATAATACTGCCTTCCATTTAAACCATCCTTCCGTTAAAAAACGGCTATGCCAAGAAGGTAAAGTAGTGAAGAAACCGACTGACGCTGATACCTGATCCGGTCATCAAGTTCCATTTGTTCGCAGGTTTCAATAATGACTGACTCAGAACCAAGCAGCTGTGCCGCTTCTATTATGCTGCCCCGGGCAGAACCCCGCAGCAGCATAAACCCATATCTCTCTGAGTAAATTGACCTGTTAACCGCTATCAGCAGCTCTTTTATAATATCAGTAGAAGAACCTTCATTTGGATAAATAAATGTCTGACCGAGGGCACCCCTGAATTGATATTCACAGTATTCAGCTTCATGTAAATCAATAACCCACATCGGTTGATAATCAGTCATTACTTTAAATATCTCGGCAGCAAGAACATGAGTTTCATTGTTGCTTTCAGATGAGCCTGGAAAAACCCGGTTCAAGTCTGGGCCACCGGGAGCATTCCTTTCCTGCACAGCAATAGATGGTACATTAGCCCTGGGCAGAACCAGCAACCTGCCGCGATCAATAGCCCAGGTGGCAATGCTATCAGCGGCCTTGTACCCGGCCGGTTCGTCCCCGTGAACCCCACCGATGACCATAACAGTAGGACCTTCTACAGGTGATTCTATCACGTAGAGGACAGTTTCAAATGATGTGCCTTCCATTAAAGTTTTTTCTGTACGGGTCGAAGTAATTTCAGCCCCTGCAGAAGCTTTTTTCCCCGGCCTTAGTTGATCAAACTTTTGCATTAACAGTGAACTGTCGCCTGAAAAATACAATAAAAAAACAAATACAACCAGGAAATATGTGATTATTAAAGACCTGCGGTTTCCAAACATTTTTCCTCCGGTTATGCTAATACGGTAAATTTATATTATCCGGTTTTCAGGTAAATAGACGGGATTTGCCTTTCAAGGTTAAACCTTTCCGGCTTATTAATAAACTCTGCACATCCGATAACAAAATAGCCGCCTTTGGGGATAAGGCCGGAGATCTGCTCAATAATCCACTCCTGGATATCTGTTTTAAAGTAAATAAAAACATTGCGGCATAACGCCATCTGCATCCTGGACATATCTTTATATATTGGACTCAGGAAATTTTGTTTTTGAAACTTGACAACCTCTTTATATTTTGGATTTAAATAATATAATCCATTTCTTTCTGTAAAAGCGTTTTTAAAAACATTACCGGGAACTTTCTCAAGCTGATTCGGGGTATAGCATGCTTCTTTTGCCATCTCAAGAGCTTTATCGTCAATATCACTGGCATAAATTTTTACTTTTTTCAGCGAGTTAAGTTCATCTAAAATCAAGGCCAAGGTATAAGGTTCTTCTCCGTGAGAACAGCCAACACTCCATATGTTAAGCTGATCAAATTTTTTCAAAGTATCCGGCAGTGCTTTTTTTTGCAGGTAATCATATATTTTGGAATCCCTGTAAAATACTGAAGTATTTATAGTTAAATAATTATAAAACTTGTGAAGCACTTCCTTATCACTCTTCAGGGCTTTAAAAAAAACAGATAGTCCGTCATAGCCCTCACGGGTAAACAGCTGAGTGATCCTTCTTTCCATTTGCTTATCTTTGTAGCACTCTAAATCAAGGCCGGTAAACTGGTAAAATTCTTTTTTGAATCGTGGAAAATCCCAGGTATCTTTCAATAGCATAAACCCCTTTCAGCTTATGATAAAACCAGGCAGCCTCCTTAATCAGGCTATAACGCGGATACTTCGATCTGCTTCAGCAGCTAACCTCGCAAGTGGCACCTCTATTACGTTCACAACATTTTTTATTAAAGCATCAGGCATGCTGGGAATCAGAGAAGTTGAAGGAGATTGTGCCATAAAAATAGTACCGGGTTTTTTTTCTTTTAGAATCCTGGCACCTTCTGCTCCATCTTTACCCATTCCAGTCATAATCACTACCATTAATCTCTGCTCACAATCAGCCAGTGATTCCAACATGACATCAATTGAAGGTCTTACGTAATTTACTTTAGGCCCGCTATCTAAATGCACAAGCCCTTTTTTAACAACCATATGAAAACCACCGGGCGCTACCAGTGCCTGCCCTGCCAGTAATGGGTCACCATCTTTAGCTTCTTTAACTTGAAGAGGTGAAATCATATTTAAACGCTGTGCAAAAGAGAGCGTAAACCCGGGTGGCATATGCTGTGAAAGGAGAATTGCAGCAGGAAAATCAGCCGGCAAAACCTTGAAAACTGCTTCAAGTGCTTTTGGTCCGCCCGTTGACGCTCCAATTGCCAGTATAGCCCTGGCTGTTTTATGGCGATGAACAAAAGGACCTGAACGATCGTCTATTTTTTCCGGGGAAGTGATTTGTGACGTTGATACTAAGCTTACTTTAGCTGTAGAAGCAGCAATGATTTTTTGTGGCAATACATTTTTAAGCTCATCAACAGATTCAGCAGAAGAGCCGAGATCCGGTTTCGCTATAAAGTCAACCGCACCGGCATCAAGAGCTTTTAGAGTGCTTTCACTGCCGACACTGGTATGGCTGCTTATCATGATCACCGGCAGGGGTGTTTCGGTCATAATTCTCTTAAGTGTTTCCAGGCCACCCAGGCGCGGCATTTCAAGATCCATAGTTACAACATCAGGCTTATATGATTTAATTTTATTTAGTGCATCTACGCCATCCCTGGCAGTTGCCAACAAATCCAATTCATTATGATCCCGGATAATATCACCAATTATTCGGCGCATCAACGCTGAATCTTCGACAACTAAAACCTTTACTTTTTTCAACTTTTTAATGCTCCTTTACCGGCTGTTGTGATTGTTACTTCTCCGCTATTGACAAAAAGGCGCATTGTTCTGCCGCAGCTTCCACCAACTTCTTCATGGGCAATCGAAATTCTCTCCTGCTGCAAAGCCGCTTTTACAGCTTCAATATTCTTATCACCAACATTACCGGTATCGGCTTTAAAGTTGAAAAGACTTGCTCCTCCGGCAATAGTAGCTGTCAAGTTCAGTTTTCTAGCTCCCAAAACCAACATTCGCTCTATCAGGTAAGGCACAGCTGTATCAGCAAATTTTGCCAGGTTGACACTGGTGGCATTAGGTTTGATAAACTTGGTGCTGTCGTTTAGGAGTACATGAGCCAACCCGCCAACATTGCATCTTGGATCATAAAGAGCAACACCAACACAGGAGCCGAGACCATAGGTAACAAGTAATCCGTCGCCTTTCTTTACAGCCAGATCGGCAATTTTCACATGAACTGTTTCCATTGACAACCTCCCGGATGCTATAAACAAACTAGATCATATATAAGCTTGTTGCTAAGCATAAACAGCTAACCGCCGATCTTGGCAAGCGCTTCAGCGATACGGTCCGGCTGGAATGGCTTAACCACAAAATCTTTTGCTCCAGCATTAAGTGCCTCTATTACCAGGCTTTTCTGCCCCATGGCACTGACAACAACAACTGTAGCATCAGGATCAAAACTTAATATTTCTTTGATTGCAGTAATACCATCCATGTTGGGCATGGTAATATCCATGGTTACCAGGGATGGCTTTAGCTGCTTATACAGATCAACCCCTTTTGCTCCATCTTCGCCTTCACCCACAACCTCGTATCCATTTTTCTCAAGCATGTTTTTCAGGGTCATTCTCATAAAAGCCGTGTCATCAACCACTAAAACTGTTTTGCTCAATTTTGTCCCTCCCTTCGCTTAAAAGGCCGGCAACATCAACAATCAGGGTTACACTGCCGTCACCAAGGACAGTTGCCCCGGCAATTCCTTTTAACCCTTTCAGGTAGCTGCCTAATGATTTAATCATTATTTCCTGTTGACCTACAAAATCATCAACTACAAAGCCTGCTTTTCTATTTGCTGCCTCAACAATTACCAGCGGACAATCCCCTTCCGGCATCTCACTGAAACCGAAGCCTAAAAGGCTGCTAAGGGTGTAAAGGGCAATAACTTCACCCCGCAGATTTACTACAGGGTTAGTACGAATGGATTTTATTTCTTCTCTGCCAAGGTATACATTTTCCTTAATAACTTCAACAGGAATAGCATACAACTGGCCGGCAGATTTAACAAGTAAAGTCTTAATAATAGCAAGGGTTAGCGGCAAACGCATTACAAAGCGGGTCTTTACGCCAATTTCGCTAAAAACTTCAACATTACCGTGTAAGGCTTCAATACTGTTTCTTACAGCATCCATACCAACTCCACGACCTGAAACGTCTGTAACTTCAGCAGACGTACTAAAACCGTTAAAGAAAATCAGGCTTATTTTATCTTCATCGCTAAGCTGGTCAAGTTCGGCTTTGCTGATAACTCCTTTTTTGACTGCTGCCCTGCCAATTCTTTCAGGATCTATACCGGCGCCGTCATCTTCTACTGTTATGACCACCTGGTTCCCTTCATGACAGGCCTGCAGATATATAGATCCTTCAGGGCTTTTGCCTTTCTTCTTACGATCTTCAGGTGATTCTATTCCGTGATCAAATGAATTGCGCAGCAGATGGACCAGTGGATCTGAAAGTTTATTTATAATGGAGCGATCCAACTCTGTTTCTTCTCCGCTTATGTAAAGCTGAACCTGCTTCCCTTTACCACGACACAAATCACGAACCATCCTGGGAAAACGATCAAATACCTGCTTTATCGGCACCATCCTTAAACCCATGGCTGTATCCTGGAGATCGGTTATAGAACGCTTGAGTTGATCGATTGTGCTATCTAAATCTTCATTAAAACCTCTCCCTATTTCAGTAATCCTGGTTCTGGCAACTACCATCTCACCTACCAGGTTGACCAGGTCATCAAGCTTTTGCGTCTCAACCCTGACCATTTTATCTATTGCCTTGGCAACCTGGCTTTGCTCTGCTGCAACCGGTACCGGATCAGAACCTTTCGCAGTTTTCTCAGGATCTTCCCCGGCTGCTCTAGCAGCAGGTTCTTTAACCTCAGATTGAGCAGACAATTCGGTTTCCTCTACATTTTTGGAAACCATTTCTTTTTTATCTTTATTTTTAACTGCTTCCTCTGACCTGGTTGATTCTGCTTCACTTTTCCACGTTATAATTTCGATATTTTCTACATCACTGATCTGTAGTATTTTTTCCTTTACCAGGTCGTAGTTATCATCCTGCAGAACAAAAAGAACCCTGAAGGAGTGCTCGAATTTTTCCTCCTCGAGATCCTGTTGTGCAGGCTCACTTAATACTACCTCGCCAAACTCTTCGAACACTTTAAAAATCATATAGACACGAACAGCCTTCATCATCGTTCCTGGTCTCAGGCAAACTGTTACCTGGCAGGGAGAATGCCCTTTTTCCCGGGCCTGCCTTATTATTTCCTGATCCATAACCCCTAATTCAAGCCCATGATCTTGATCAGAAATATCGTCTTCAACACTACTTTCTTCTGTGGATTCCCCTTCCTGGTATTTCTTCATTTTTTCAAGAAGGTTATCCCATTGCTCTCTTTCTTCAGGCTTAGATTCTTCGGGGTTTTCCAGGGATAACTGCAGCAGATCTACTGCTTCAAATAATAAATCCAGGATTTCAGGGCCAGGTTCGCGCTCTCCGCTTTTAAAGTCCTCCATAAAGTTTTCCAGTCCGTGGGCAATGTTTGTTACATGCTGATATCCCATTGTACCAGCCATGCCCTTAAGGCTGTGCACTACCCTGAACGCTTCCTGCAATTCCTCCCGATCCCTGGGGTTTTTCTCCAGGCTCAAGAGACACTGGTTTAAAACCTGCATGTATTCAGCAGCTTCTGCCTGAAATAGTTCAGCATATTGTGATGTGTCCATCAAATCCCCTCCCCGCATGAAGCTAATTAAGATATACCGTAGCTATCCATTACTTCTTCAAGTTGTATCTCAGTTATACGTACTCCCAGCTGATCATTTATCATTACAACTTCACCTTTAGCCAGCAAACGATCATTCGCCATTATTTCAACAGGATCGCTGGCACTGCAATTAAGGCCAACAATTCCACCGGTATTAAGAGAGAAAAGTTCACCGAGTGGTAGCCTGGTCGAGCCCAGGACGACGATTATATCCATCGGTATATCTTTTACCATTTCGAGCTTTTGTATATCAGCAGTAGGTGGTAACCTGTAGGTGTCCGGTTCTTTTTCAGGTTGAACAGGCTCGGCTGCCGGCTGCTGCTTTTCTGTTTCCGCAATTACCTCCCCTACGATCGAAGAGATATCAATATCATTATCGTCAACTTCTTCAATAACTTCAGTGGGTGGTTCCGCAGCTCCGCCTGAAAGTAGAAAACTGGTCATGGTTTTCGCAAACTTAATTGGTATGACCTGCAGCATTACACTGTCAATTACATCTTCCACTTTTATGGTAAATTCAACATGCACAACATCTTCATCAGGTCTAAGTCCTTTAAGCAGGGTAACGTCTTCTGCCAGGTCAATCAGGGTCATTTTGGGCGGCGAAATTTCGATTGGCCGCTGGAACAGTTCTGACATTGATGTAGCCATCGATCCCATCATCTGGTTCATTGCTTCCTGAACTGCACTTAGCTCTATTTCACTCAGGGGGCGATCTTTATCTTCACCAGATTCACCCATCATCATGGAAGCGATGACAGCTGCATCTTCCTGTTTGATCAAAAGAATGTTGCGGCCTTCTAGCCCACTGGTATAATCAACTTCAACCAAAACACAGGGCAGGGGGTATTTTTCCTGGATCTGATCTACTTTTATAATATTCAATTTTGGAGTAGTTATATCAACCATTGTATTAAGGATAGTAGAAAGAGCAGTGGCTGAAGCTCCCAGGGATATATTGCCAACCTCGGCTATGGTGTCTCTTTCCAGGTCACTCAATAACAATTCTTCATCCGAAACAGAAGCCATGCCTGCCTCACCACTGAGCAGATCGTTTGCCATTTGACGAGCAAATTCAACCGGGATCACCTGAACCATAAAACTGTCGATTATATCTTCAACCTTCATGGTAAACTCGACCTGCACCACCTGGTCCTCGTCACTTATTTCCTCGAGTGTTTCTTTTTCTTCAGCTAAATTAATCAGGGTAACCCCGGGAGGTGATATATCAATGGGGCGCTGGAACAGTTCAGACATTGATGTAGTCATTGAACCCATCATCTGGTTCATCGCTTCCTGGACCGCACTTAGCTCTATTTCAGTAAGAGGGCCGACTTTATCCTCATGAGATTCCCCCATCATTAAGGCAGCAATAATTAAAGCATCTTCTTCCTTGATCAGAAGCATATTACTACCCTGCAGCCCCGCCGTATATTCCACTTTAACTGCGATACAGGGCACAGGATAAGTTTGCTGAACCTGATCAAGAGGAAGCACTTCAAGTCTGGGTGTAGTAATATCCACACTTTTATTAAGGATAGTAGACAGGGCTGTAGCAGAGGCGCCAAGGGATATATTTCCCACTTCTGCTATAGTATCTTTTTCTAAAAGGCTTAGTTCTTCCAAAACAACCCATCCTTTCCTTTGTGGACAACTAACATAAAATATTTATCAACGCAAGTTCTCAATCCGCTCTTCAGGTTTTGTAATACTTTTTAAACGGACCCCAAAAGTTTCTTCCACGGTAATAACTTCCCCTGTGGCAAAAGTTTTTCCGTTTACGACTAGATCAACCGGTTCATCAACCATGTTATCCAGCTCTATTACTGTGCCAACAGTAAGATTCAACAACTGACCGATTGTCATTTCAGCATCTCCAAGGCGAACTGAAACTTCGAGCGGAAAATCAAGGACCAGCTTTAGCTTCATATCCATTTTTAATTCATCTTCACGGCTTGAACTATTGTCAAGCAAAGCATTCATTTCCTCTTCAGAAAGCAAATTTCTACTATCCATTTGCATCACCTGCTTTATTACGTTCTTCCGATATCCGGTCAATTATTTTAACAGCTAGTTGTTTGCCTCTTAAACCAGGCTGAACTTTAAAAATCGGCTTTCCTTCTACCAGCAATTCGAGCGGCTCACCACGCCGCCTGCGCAGGGGCAGGACATCTCCCTCCTGAATCTGTAAAAAGTCATCCAACGTGATCCTGGCTTTTCCCAAAACAGCTTTTACATCTGCTTCAGGCTTTCGTAAGGATTTCTCAAGATCACCCGGCTTGCTCTTTGAAGCATTTTGTTGGAACTGATTAAACCAGTGTTGGGCGGTAAGGCTGGAAAGAACATGCTCGAGCCCCACAAAGGGAAAACAAAGGTTGACAAAACCCTGAACATTTTGCACAGTAGCCGAAAAGGTCACAAGGGCGACCGTTTCACTTGAAGCTATAACCTGGTTAAACTGTGGGTTCGTATCCATGCTTTCTATCTGCAGTTCAAGCTGGGCAATGCCTTTCCAGGCATAGCTAAGATTATCTAAAAACTTTTCATTGATCTGCCTCATCACCGAAAGCTCAATCTCTGTAAGCTCCCGGATTTTTCCAGGTTGTTTGCCTTCACCACCAAACAAGAGATCTATAATCGTAAAAACAAAAGTTGGATTAGTCTCAAGCATTGCTACGCCCATTTTTTTAGACATATTAAATATGGTCATCAAAGTAGGCACCGGCAGCGAGAATACAAATTCTTCATAAGAAACCTGGGCTACAGAAACTACCTGCAGTTTAACAGGGACCCTCAGGAAGGAAGTCAAATAGTTGCCCATTACCCGGGCATAGTTTTCATGAATAATCTGCAGAGTCCGAATCTGTTCTTTTGAAAACTTGGTCGGCCGCCTGAAATCATAAGCCTGGTAATCATCTGTTACCTGCTCCGATTCCTCTTCCAGGTCTCCGCTGGATATAGCATTAATCAACGAATCAATTTCAGATTGAGTTAATGCATCTTTACTCATGTGTTCACCTCCTACCCTGTTTGTTGCCAGCCTTTATTTAATTTCTAACCAGAAGAGTCAGGGCTTTTAATTCATCTGCCGTGACAAGGCTTCTTACATTACCCTGCAGGGCACGCTGACTGGCGATTAAGTGGACCATTTCCATGGCCAAGTCTACATTTGAACCCTCCAGGTAATACTGACGCAGGGCTCCAAACCCTTCATCACCGGGATTTCCTTCTTCCGGTTCTCCTGATGCTTCAGTTACCTCAAAAAGACCACTGCTGGTCTTAAAAAGGCCACCTTCATTAATAAATGTAAATAGTGATATCTGGCCCAGTTCAACCATTTCGCCTTCTTCATTCTGGCCTGTGACCTGCCCTTCCGGGCTCACAGCAACTGTGTTGACCATTACACCATCAAGGTTAAAGGGCACATCAAGCTCTTCTCCCTGGTCGGTAAGTATGGTTCCGTCTCTATCAACATAAAAAGCTCCGCGCCGGGTATATGCCTCCGTACCGTCTTGTCGGTTTATTCTGAAATATCCACGTCCTTCAATAGCAAGGTCCAGTGGGCGCTCAGTCATTAAAAGCGGGCCCTGGCCGTGGAAGCGGGTTACAGGATACATATGGGTTCCTTTTCCGGTAACCGGCGGCAGCTCTCCGGGCAGTGGATCAACTGCATACCGTTTTTCCTGCAGCTCAGAATAAAGCAGCTCTGTAAAAGAAGCCTCCGAACGTTTGTAAGCATTGGTATTAACGTTAGCGAGATTATCGGCAATTTGCTGCAAAGAACGCTGATAGGCAGCTACACCGGTAAAAGCATTAAAAAATGAACGGCTCATTAATAATCACCTCTTTTATTATCGGCAAATCAGGCTCAGGCTGAAGATCCCAGCTCATTGGCAGCCTTATCCAAAATCTGATCATAGGTAATCATGATCTTCTGGGCTGCTTCATAAGTTCTGCGCACCTGCATCATAGCCGTCATTTCCCTGGCCATACTGACATTAGAACCTTCCAGGAAGCCAGAAACCACTTCAAAATCTTCTTCCCCGCCTTCACCGTCTTCAGTAATAAAATAGTTATAACCAAAACGCTCTAACTGGGCTCCTTCTTCAAATACTGCAATTGCCAGCTGCCCGACCTGTCCATTTTGATCGTAAATGGCTCCATCAGGCGTAACAGTAAAGTCCTCGGATTCAAGCTGAATCGGACCACCCTCACCAATCACCTGGTAACCTTCAGCCTCTGTTACTAAATTTCCTTCGGCATCAAGAGCAAAACGCCCATTCCTGGTATAAAGCGTACCTTCTTCCCCCTCAACCTGGAATAATCCATTTCCAACAAGGGCAAAATCAAGGTTACGGCCGGTTCCTTCCAGGGGTCCCTGGGTAAAAGCAGTAACTGTTTCCTGGGTTGCCACGTTGTGGGCCATTGTTCCAAGTGGACGCAACCTTCCACTTACCCCCGGTTGCGGATCGGGACTCAGTTCATGAACCAGCCATTCAGCAAAACTTGTTTCCACCCCGCGTTCTCTCCTGTAACCGGTAGAACGGATATTTGCCATGTTGTTACTGATAACCTGAAGTTGGGCCTGCTGAACAAGCATTGTTCCTTCCGATAAGTAAAGTCCCCGCATTTTTTCACCTCCTTTTCTATGCTTTTCCTGAACCTGTTCCTACATTATGATTGCTATTTTTCAGAGAAACAATTAAATCTATCTCTCCCTTACCCAAACCGGTTCTCGATGCAATATCTGTAACTGATATGCCTTCACGCCACAAAAGCAGAGCTCTCTCACAGTTCTTGCGGCGCTCAGCTTTACTCGACTCCCTTGCAGCTTTTCCTTCTTTATCAATCAAGGTTAATGTCGGACCAGTATTGTTATCTTCAGAAAAAGAACCTGGTTTTTCTTCCGGGGCAGCTGCTCTATCTACCTTACTGCTTTCCAGTTCATCCAGCTTTTTTTCCATCATGCCAAGGCGTTTTTTCAAGGTTGCAACACTACCCTGCTGGCCATTTGTAACCAATTCTTTTTTCATCAACTGCTGAAATACGGGCGTTCCACTGTACTGGTTTTGCCAAAACCAGCTAACAGCAACCCCAAGCATAAAACCAATAACCAGGTAGCCCATCATAAACCTCCTTCGAGCTTTTAATCTTCTTCTGCCAGGGTTTGGCGCAAACGCTCTATGGCCCTGGCATGCAGCTGTGATATTCTTGCTGCAGATACTTTCATCAACCCGGCAATTTCCTTTTTAGTTAATTCCTCGTAATAAAATAATGAGAGCATTAGCTTCTCTCTTTCAGGAAGCTTTTCTATAGCAGAAGCAAGTATTTCAACCTGCTCTTTATCAGCCAGTATCTCTTCAGGTGTTTGCTCCGGTGAAGAAATAACTCCTTCCAGGGTCAAGCTTTCCTCACCCTCCCCCGTGAATATCATTTTTTCCAGAGAGACAACTGACATAAGGTTGTAATTTGCCCAAACCTGTTCCACCATGCTTGCCGACCACCCCAGCAAAGATGCAATTTCCTCACGGGTTGGTTCACGATTCAAAGATTGACGCAGGCTTTCTTCGGCCTGATGCACCTGGCGGTACTGACTAAAATATGATCGAGGCGCAGGACTGGTCCGACGGATTTCATCAATCATTGCCCCTTTAATCCGCCATGTAGCGAAAGTCGAAAACTGCACTCCCCGCGATGCCTCAAAGCGATCGAGAGCTTCCAGCAAACCTATAATGCCACTACCGACCAGATCTTCTTCATCAAGTGAAGGAGGCAGTGCAATACTGAGTTTTCCGGCCAGCTTCCTGATCAGCGGCAGGTACTTTGTTACCGTTTCTTCCTTACTGCCGTCTTCATGCTGCTCCTGGTATACTTTTTTTGCATTTCTCTCGAGCATATTCAATCGAGACAGCCTCCCTTAAACCTTTTTACGCATAATTGTAAACAGGTAACTAATAATTCTCTCCCGGACACTTTCATCAAGGTCAATAAAACTGACTCCTACCCGGTACCTTTTCCAGCCACCCAAATTCAAAGGCACAACCCTAACTACCCTTGCTTCCAGTAATAGAATCCTTTTTGACCGTTTTTCATCAATTACCAGCTTTATTATGATGCGATCATGCCTGTTCAATGACTCAAGGGTTACCATTCTTAACCCGCCGCCAGAGATGTCCAGGGTAAAAGCATTCCTACCGGAAGCCACATCCTCCAGCTTATTCAAATAATCATTAAGCCACTGTGGATCGTCCCATAAATCAAGAGAGTGGATTGCCTGTTCAGGTGGAGTTAAAGCCGGGTGCTTAGCCTCATCCCACAACCAGTAAACAAGATCATGATGGCAAGGAACCCGGACATGGCCACGACGCTGTTGGCGGTGAACGGAATCAGGTGTTTTTATAGCATAACATGTTTCAGCGCCATCCCTGCTCTGCCCGACAATCCTGGAAGTGAAAAAATAGACTGCATCATCGCCGAGCAGGCAAAACTGCCAGGTACTGTACTGAGGCATGTCGAGTTTCTTGCCCCCGCAAGTCGGCAGGTGAACTGTAAAAACGTCTCTTTCAATGTTTTTTATAGCTGTCATATAGTATTCCTGTTCTGATTCCTGCAGGATCTGCAATTTTGCGCCTTCCTTAAGCTGACTTATCATTTCCCGGGCAATCCTCCTGTAAAAAATCAGGTTAATTCTCTCAGTCTCTTGATAAAAGCGGCTAATCCCTTTTCAGGCTGCTGGTCGGCTTCATTATTAGAAGCCAGGCGCCAGGCAATCCTTTTAACTGCAGTAGATGCAGCACTGCGCGGTTTACTAAGCACAAATGGGGAAAAATTATGAACAGCACTGCTCACAGCATGGTCATATCTGACTTCACCCAGGTAAGTTACTGCCATCGCAGGCAGATATTGATCAACTGCTTTTTTTAATCCGCAAAAAGTTTTATACCCTTGCTGAACAGTTCTTGTTGAATTAACCACGACCTGGCTTTTATCTTTTAATTTTTTTTCATTAAGAACCTTAAGCATACCATACGCATCTGTCAGGGCTGTCGGCTCTGGAGTTGTAACCAGGATAAAATCATCTGCTGCCCCGATAAAGCTAAGCACATTACGGGAAATCCCTGCAGCTGTATCGATTAGAATGAAATCACCATCTTCTTCAATAGTTTTTAGCTGATCAAGCAGCAGCTGCCTTTTAATTTGATCAAGGTTGGCAAGATCGTATATTCCCGAACTACCCGGTATAACCTTCAAATCTAATGGTCCATTTATCATGATATCCCGCAAGCTTTTTTCGCCATTTACCACATCGGAAAGACTGTAGCGCGGCATTGTGTTCAACATTACATCAATATTAGCCAGTCCAAGGTCAGCATCAATTATCACAACTCGATAGCCCATGTTTATTAATGACAAACCAAGATTTAAGACCATGCTGGTCTTGCCAACTCCACCTTTGCCGCTGGATACAGCAATAACCCTGCATTTCCCTGCCTTATGCCAGTTACTCTCAGGGGGTTGCTGCAGATCCCTGGCTATGGCGTCAGCTCTTAATTTTTCTGCCTGATCACTGCTCATTAACCAGCCCTCCACAATAATCCTGCCAGATCAACTTCCGATGCCAGTTTCAAATCTTGAGGAACGCGCTGACCATCCGTTAAATAGGCAATAGGTACCTTGGTATAATACGTGCCATTTAAAACTGCACCATAAGCATTGGTTTCATCAAGCTTAGTTACAATCAAACGGTTATATTTTAAGCGCTTAAACCGTTCAGTAATAAAGCCAATATCCTGCCGCCTTGTAGTTGCGCTGATCACCAGGTGAATATCAGCAGGCTGCAGCATATCGATGTACGGCAAAAGATCTTCTAACTGATCATCACTACCTGTAGAACGCCCTGCCGTATCGATAAATATACGGTCGCAACTTTCCAGCCGAACCATCACCTTAAATAAATCCTGGGGAGTCATAACCACCTCAAGGGGTAAATCCATTATTTCTGAATAAGTACGCAACTGCTCTACGGCTCCGATTCGGTAGTGATCTATGGTAATAAGCCCGACCTTTTCATTTAAGCTAAAGGAAGACCTGGCTGCCAACTTGGCAAGGGTTGTAGTTTTACCAACACCTGTCGGGCCTATAAATATTTGCGCCCTTGCATTAAACCCTTTTGAAGAGTTAATTTTTCTCGCTGCTTTATCTTTTAATATTTCTGCCATCCTGGTGTGACTCATCCTTCCGGGAACATTTGCTTCCTCTTCGGCTTCGTTGAATATTTCTTCGAGCAGCGTGGGATCAAGGTCATGATGTTCAAGATAATTGCGCCAGTAATTTGAACTTTTCTTTTTAGTAATCAACCCAGGTGTTTTATCATCACTGCTACTATTAGAGGCTACCGTCGATAATTCGGAAACCATATTCTTCAGTTCCTTCAATTCATCAGCCATAGCTGTCATTTCTTTTTCTTTCGCTGCAGCTTTTTTCAGCATAACAGGGCTAGCCTGGGATTCTTTCTTTTTCTGATCAACAGCAGCGATAATCTCCATTTGCCTGGGTGTGAAAAACCCGCGCAAACCCTTGCGCCTGACCCTGCGACTGTGCAGTATCAGAGCATCTGAACCTAAATCCTTTTTAACTTTAACCAGACCTTCTTTCATATCCGGCGCAAGGTATTTTCTAATTTTCATTTTCTTTAATCACTCCCGCTGCTTCTACTTTAACTTGTGGTAAAATTTCATTAATTGAAAGGACAGCTACAGGCAGGTGGAAGCGATCCAGCAGCCTTTTCAAGGGCAAGCGGATAGCCGGAGAAGTTAAAATTACCGGCGAAATACCTTTCTGGGCCAGACTGTCGACAACCCTGCCAATGCCATCTACCAGGTTCTGGGTAATCTGCGGTTCCATAACCGGGAAGCTTCCCTGCCTGGTTGTCTGAATTGATCCAGAAATCATTTTTTCCAGTTTCGGATCTATCGTCACCACATCAAGCTTGCCTTCATCGTTTACATACTGGTTTGTGATTGTCCTGCGTAGAGCCTGTCTGACAGATTCGGTCAGGGAATCAATATCCTTGGTAACCCTGGCCTGATCGGACAGCTCTTCCATCATGGTTACCAGATCATGCAGAGGCACTTTTTCCCTGAGCAGGTTCTGCATTACTTTTTGCACTTCTCCCAGTGAAAGCACTTCCGGAGTTAACTCCTCTAGAACCGCCGGATTAACCTCTCTCAAGGATTCAATCATCTCTTTAACCGCCTGGCGTCCCAACAACTCGTGAGCATTGCTTTTTATTGCCTCGGTGAGATGAGTTATCATTACCGTTGAAGCATCCACAACAGTACAGCCCATTGCTTCGGCTTTAAACCTGGCTTCATCTGAAATCCAGACAGCAGGCAGATTGAAAGTTGGCTCCTTAGTTTCAATGCCTTCAAGTTCCATTGGCAATTCTCCTTCAGGGTTAAGGGCCATATGCAGTCCCGGCCTAACCTGACCACGGGCAATTTCATTGCCTTTTAATTTAAACCTGTAATCAAAAGGACCCAGCTGTAAGTTGTCGCGAACCCGAATAGGCTGAATAATAATGCCAAGTTCATTAACAGCTTTTTTACGTGCAGCGGTAATGCGATCAAGTAAATTGCCACCTCTTGACTCATTCGTAAGTTCAACCAGGTTATAGCCAATTTCAACTTCCATCAGCTCAACCTTCAAAATAGAACTGAAGTCATCAGGTTCAGGCTGCAGGGTTTCAGCTTCCTGCTCTGCTTCCATCCGGGCCTCTTCAACAACCTGCCTCTTCTCCCTGAAGAGGACAAAAGATAGCGCACCACCGGCGGCGGCAAGCAAAAAGAATGGCAGTGGTGGCATTCCTGGAACAACCCCCAAAAAGAATAACAGCACAGCAGTAAGCATAATCACCTTTGGAAACGCTACAAGTTGTGCTGTCATCTCTTCGCCAAAAGATGCTTCAGCAGTAGAGCGGGTCACCAGCATACCGGCTGAAGTAGAGATAAGCAGGGCCGGAACCTGGGCTACAAGGCCATCACCGACCGTAAGGATGGTAAAAACAGAGGCGGCTTCTTCAACATTCATCCCCAGTTGAAAAACACCTATTCCAAGACCGCCTACGAGATTAATTAAAACGATAACAATCCCTGCTATAGCATCACCACGGACAAATTTGCTGGCCCCGTCCATGGATCCGTAAAAATCAGCTTCTTTTTGCAGTTCCTTGCGCTTGGTGCGGGCAGTATCTTCATCGATCAGGCCGGCATTAAAATCTGCATCAATACTCATCTGTTTCCCCGGCAAAGCATCAAGGGTAAAGCGGGCTGCTACTTCGGCCACACGACCGGCACCATTGGTAATAACTACAAACTGGACTACAGTTATAATAACAAAGACAACCATCCCGACAACATAATTACCTGCAACCACAAACTGTCCAAAAGCCTGGATAACTGAACCAGCATCTGCTTCCGATAAGATCAGTCGGGTTGAAGATATGTTCAGGGCCAGGCGGAAAAGGGTCGCTGTCAACAAAACGGACGGGAAAATATTTAATTCCCTGGTGTCGCTGGCAAATAGAGTAACCAGGAGCACTACTAAGGCAAATGCTATGTTTAGAGTTAGCAGCATATCTAAAATCCATTTATTTACCGGGATAATAATGATAACTACCATGAGAATAAATGCTACTGCCGCGAGAATATCTGTATTCCCGGTTATCAGTTTACCCGTGCTTTTAAAGTTCATCCATTTTTGATCAGTTACTGCCATAATTTATCCACCTTAGCGTTAAAAATAACTTTTTTCTCTCATCTGGTATACCATGGCCATTATTTCAGCTACAGCCTGGTAAAGTTCAATTGGTATTTCTTCCCCGATATCGCTGTGCTTCCAGAGCATTTGTGCTATCGGCTTATTCTCAATGACAGGAACTTCATGTTCTTCAGCAATCTCCCTGATCCTGCGGGCTATTACCGCTGCACCCATTGCCACCACCCTGGGGGCGCTGTCTTCGCCTTCCCTGTAAGTAAGGGCGACAGCCAGGTCGGTCGGGTTTGTGATAACAACGTCAGCCGAAGGAACATCCTGCAGCATACGTTCTTTCGCTACCTGGCGCTGCTTTTCACGTAACTTAGATTTAACCAGCGGATCCCCTTCAAGATGCTTGTGCTCATCCTTTATTTCCTTTTGACTCATCTTCAGGCTGGTTTTATGCTCATGCCTTTGAAAAAGGTAATCCATAAAAGCAATCAGGATGAAAACCGCTCCAACGATCATGCCCAATGTTGTCATCGTTTGCCAGAATACATGCAAACTTGTTTCAGCAGTCTGGTTGGCCAGCAGCAGCAGAGTTTCAAGTCTGCTCTGCAGGAAAAAATACGTTACTGCGCTGATCACAGATATCTTTACCAGAGACTTGACCATCTCAAAAAGGGCTTTTTTGGAAACAATCTTCTTTACTCCCTCAAGCGGATTCAGGCGCTTTAACTGGGGAGACATCTGTTCAGTCGAGGCTAAAAAGCCGACCTGGACCAGGTTCGAAGCAACCCCAACAACTAAAGCGACTGCGAAGACAGGAGCCATGATAGACAAAAACCTTGTCAAGGCTTCATTAAAAACAACCTGGGTGTTGCTAAATGAAAGGGGGAAAGAGAGCATACTGCCAATGAAAAGATTAAAAGCATCTTCTATCCCCTGGAAAGCAACAGAACTAAATATCATCAGCAGGGACATTACGCCAAGGATATTTATCGCCGAATTAAGCTCCATGCTTTTGAAAACCTGTCCCTTGCGACGGGCCTCCCTTAATCGGTGCGGCGTTGGCTCTTCAGTTTTATCTCCCGTATCATTGAAAAAGAGGAACAAGTTCTCACCACCCCTGCATGAATACGAATATGTGCCTTAAAAATTGATCCAGGTACCCGTCCCAGATGCTGCCGAAAACCGGCAGCAGTATTGCAAATAAGAGCATGGACATAGCTATTTTTAAGGGCAGGCCCAGGATAAATACATGCACCTGGGGCACAGTTTTAGCAATTAAACCAAGGGCTATATCCATTAACATCAAAATGACAATTATCGGTGCTACCATCTGAAATGACAGGTAAAACATGTTGGCGAATAATCTACCGACTCCTAATGCAGTATGCGTACCCATAAATGCCGCATCTAGCGGTATCATCACATAACTTTCGGCCATGGCATGTAAAAAATAATGATGCCCGTTTAAAGTTAAAAAGAAAACCAGGGCCAGTAAATAATAGAATTGCCCCATAAATGTTATCTGGCTGCCATACTGCGGTTCAAAAACTCCTGACAACATCAAACCTGCTTTCATATCGACCATCTGTCCGGCATTGAGAAAGACTGAAAACATTAATACTACCAGGTAGCCGAGAGCCAGACCAATCAGGACTTCTTTACCAAGGAGCAATACCATTTCAAAAGGTACGCGCAGTTCAAGTTCAGGCCTGGTTTCCATCGATAAAAAAATCAGCAGGGCTATAACCAGCGACAGGTAAAGACGCAGGGTAAAAGGAATGCCCTGGTAGCTGAAGTAAGGAAAGAGGTAAACTATTCCCATCAGGCGAGCCCAGATTAACAAGTAGACCAGCCAATTATCCAGGTTCAGGGGAAATAATCCTTCCACAGCTACGCCTCCAATCGCCACCTTTCATGATCTGCTCCGCTTAATGTTAAACGTCAAAGCATTGTCAGCCCTTCACTCCATAACTGCAAGGTAAATTGAACAACATTATTAAATACCCATCCTCCAAAAATCATTACCGCCAGGAGGACAGCAATAATTTTTGGTACAAAAGCCAGGGTCGGCTCCTGGATTTGTGTAGTAGCCTGCAGGATACTGACTGTCAAACCTACAGCCAACCCTGAACCGATGATCGGGGCAATCATAATCAGGATAATCATTATTGCCTGCTGCACTATATTCAAAAGTCCATCTGGTGTCATCCTAACAGCTCTCCCTTAATTAAAACTCTCCAGCAGCGACCTGACTACCAGGTGCCAGCCGTCAACCAGGATAAATAGCAACAGCTTAAAAGGCATTGAAACAATTACCGGCGGCAGCATAAACATTCCCATAGACATCAGGGTGCTGGCCACAACCATATCTATGATCAAAAATGGCACATAAAGCATAAAGCCCATCTGAAAAGCAGTTTTCAATTCGCTGATTACAAAAGCCGGGACCAGAACATGCAGCGGTACATCATCCTGGGTTTCAGGCTGTTCCATGCCAGACATATCCACAAAAAGAGCCAGGTCATTTTCCCTGGTATGGTAATACATAAAACCCCTGAGTGGTTCCGCTCCCAGTTCAAAAGCTGTTTCCTGGTCTATTTCTCCTTCGATATATGGCTGGACAGCAGTTTCATTTATTTCAAGCAGGATCGGCTGCATCACAAAAAAAGTCAGAAACAGGGCCAAACCGACTAACACCTGGTTCGGCGGAATCTGCTGTGTTGCCATGGCATTCCTGGTAAAAGATAAAACAATAACAATCCTTGTAAAAGATGTTGTCAGGATTACAAAGGCCGGAGCCAGGGTTAAAAGGGCTATAATTAGCAAAAGCTGTAAAAACCCTACCAGGCTTTCCGGGTCTTCCTCTCCTTCTCCACCTATCTGCAGGTTGACTTCGGGTATCTGGACCGGTGGCTGGGCAAAGCTCTCTGTCGGAATAATAGTTATCGCCATTAAGGATAAAAGTATTATCAAAAGGAAACCCCTTGTAAAACTTCCGGTCATTTCATGCCCCCGTCGCTACCAGTATCACCGGTTTCATTATTTCTCAACCTGTTAATTACCTTTGTAACAGAATCTTTAAAGTTTAGGTGCTGATCAGGCTTTTCATCATCAGCATATTGCAAATCCTGCCAGTTAAATGTTTTAAGCAAATTTACCCCGCCCTGGGCGGTACCTATCAGGTATACTTCCCTACCAACCTGGACCAGCAATAGCGAACTGCCACTTTTGGGATCCAGTGGAGTCCGCTCCAGCACTTTCATATAACCGCCATTAAAGCCCTTGTATACTGACTTCAGACCGTATTTAACTGCAAGATATGCCAGTAATATTATTAAAAGTAAAAAACCCATTGATTGAAATAGCAATCCATATTCGCCCATAATTAGCCCTCTTCCTCCACTGCAGACCGGGAATTATCAACATCTTCCCTTTTCTCATCATCTTCATCGACCAGCGAAGTAACCCTTACTCCAAAACGGTCATTAATTACAACTATTTCTCCATGCGCAAATGGAGCGCCGTTGACCAGGATCAATACTTTCTCATCTGCAACCCGGTTAAGCTGCAGCACCGAACCTTCCTCAAGGTTGATCAAGTCACGAACCTTAAGAGATACCTTGCCAAGCTCGGCTGCAATATCCAGATTAACACCGTAAAATTCGGGTGCTATTCCGCGCAGGGAAGCAGCAGGTTTTGATTCTCCCAGCGGCTTAAAAACAACCTTTTTTATCTCAGGCTGGCCTTGATCCAAATTGTTTTCCCATACATCTCCGGTCATAAAAAAACTCCTTAAATCCTATTGAAAGATAAATTCTTTATAATATATAGCCCTTACTTCACCTGTATGGAGAACACCGTTAATAATTTTCAGAAGATCCTGTTCAAGATTTTCCATGCCACCGGGTTCTTCAAGGTCTTCAACATACTTACTGCGCAGAACAGCGATGATATTAGACCGCAGTTCTGCTTCGCGCTCCTGTATTTCACTATTCAGGCCCCTGTCATCGTAAGCAAGATCGATTTTCATCCGCAGGAATCGCCTGGTCCCGGGATCGGCCAGGTTAACCTGGAACTCATCCATCGAGTAAGAGTGCTGTGGCGGTTTTTCCAAAGCAACCTGATCTGCAGCTGATTCATCCCCCAGGAATGGAAGACCGTCACCAAAAATAAAGAGAGCTGCGGCACCAAGTACTAATATTACTACGATTACAAGTATTATTAATAGCAGTGGCTTCCGTTTTTTACCTTCTTTTTCTTTGCCTTCAGTTTTCTCTACGGCAGGTTTTACTGTCAACTGAGATCAACCTCCATTCCCTTAATAAGCTTCACGGTGCAGGTCGGGACGCTGCATCGAAATGACCATAGTAACCCTGCGGTTCCTGGCCCTTGCTTCCGGACTGACGTTCGGTTCCAGGGGCCGAAACTCTCCATAGCCGGTGGCCTGCATACGGTGTGGATCAAGGTTTTTGTCTTCTACGAGATAGCGGGTGACGCGCACCGCCCTGATTACCGAAAGTTCCCAGTTGCTGGGGAAATCCGGCACATTAATCGGCAAATTACAAGTATGACCCTCGATAATAATATTCCGATCAAGGCGTAAAAAAAGTTCAGCAAAATCATCGAGAACTTCCCTGGCTTCAGGCTTTAAGTCAGCCCTGGCCCTCTCAAAAAAGATGTAATCGGGAAGCTCCATGACAATGCCGCGTTCATCCAGGCTTACCTCAACTTCTCCCTCCAGCCCCATTTCCTCCAGGAAAGCCTGCACTTCCTCTAATATTTCTTCAGCTGCCTGGGCCTGCTCAAGCAAAGCCAGTTCAGATAATATGCCATCCTCGTAAGCCATCGATTCTTCCTGTGATTGGCGGGTCTCCGGAGTTTGATCCATGATGCCGGTATGTCCCAAAAAAGAAGTTTGAATTGAAATGATCACTGTCTGGAAACGCTCTATGTCAATCACAGACATTGTATAAAGAAGAATAAAAAATGTCAGAAGTAAGGTAACCATGTCGGAATAGGTAGTCATCCAAAGCGGACTACCCTGCTGTTGCTGTTGCTTTTTACCCTGGCGGCGGCCATTCTGTCCATTTCTAGGCATTGGTTAACACTTCCTCAGCTTCATCAGAATCCTCAGGCTGCTTATTTGCTTCTTCCAGCATTTTTTTCTCTTCCGGTGAAAAGTATGATTTAATCTGTTCCTGCAATAGTCGCGGGTTAATTCCGCTCTGCAGGGCTAAGAGTGCTTCAACAATAATTTCCTTAAGCCTGATTTCTTCATTACTGTATATTGTCAGTTTATTAGCAATCGGCAGTAAGATCAGGTTGGCAATTAAAGATCCATAAAGTGTTGTCAAAAGGGCAACAGCCATACCGGGCCCGATGGCACTTGGATCGTCAAGGTCAGCCAGCATCAGAACCAGGCCGATCAGGGTGCCAATCATGCCAAAAGCGGGAGTCAAGCCTCCCCAGGTCCGGTAGAGCCCCTGGCCCAGTTCATGCCTTCCTTCAAGTGAAGTAAGTTCGGCATTAAGAATACTACGGATATTATCAGGTTCGAATCCGTCAATAACCATCTGCAGACCGTTACGGAAAAAGTCATCTTCAATTTCTTCCAGCTCGTCTTCCAAAACCAGGAGACCCTCACGCCTGGCCTTCTGGGCCAGGTCAACAAAGCGTGAGTGCAGATCAATAATTGATTCATCCTTGCGGACAAAAGCTTTCCTGGTAACACCGGCTACTGTTTTAATTTCATCCAACCTGAAGCTAACCAGCATTGCTCCAAGTGAACCACCGACCGTGATCATTAATCCGGCGGGATTCCAGAATGCTCTCAAATCACCTTCGAAAACAATGCTGAGAGTAACCAGGGTGCCCCCGATGACTATGCCTAATACTGATAATATGTCGAAATTCTTCATAACAGCTCTCTCCATCTTTTAAGGTACCGGCCGGAAGGGAAAACCCTTCCGGCCTTAAACCTTATAGTTAACGCTTCATGTTTACGACCTCTACCAGGACCTCATCCGATGTGGTCACTACCCTGGTGTTAGCCTGAAAAGCCCGGCTGGTAGTGATCAGTTCGGTGAACTCAAAGGAAAGGTCGGTATTAGACATTTCCAGGGCCGAGGCGGTGATCAAACCGCGGCCGGCTGCACCGGGATTGCCAACTACAGCATCTCCCGAGTTTTGAGTTTCCTGAAATAGGTTCCCCCCAATTTTAGCTAAGCCTTCGGGGTTGGAAAAAGTAGCAGTCTGAATTTGACCCAGGTTGTCAATCAACCCGTTGGTGTATGTCCCGACAACCACCCCGGTCCGGTCGATGTAAAAACCGGCAAGCTCACCGGCCCCGTAACCATCCTGCTCACGGACAACCAGGTTGTTAGAACCAGATAACTGGCTGACATTATCAAAGTTCAGATCGATTACCAGGGGATCCACCCCGGCAGGCGAAAATTCCAGGGGTTCAATATTAGTTTCATCTTCATCCAGGGCTCCGGCTGTATCAAAGGCCAGGGTGCCGGTTTCACCGCCATCTATGGGAATAACTGTACCGTCTTCGCCAAAGACATTTACAGTGTAATCCCACTGGTTGACTCCGCTCTTGGTGAAATTATAATCAATCGTGTAGCGGTTACCCTGCGAATCGTAGGCATAGTATTCGTAGATATGGCCGGCGGGGTTCCAGGTGACCTCACCATCGAAATCTCCATCTCCAACAATACCGGTAATTCGTATTTCGGCATCCCCGGGATCTGTTTCGTTAATGGTTATAATGAAAGGATTGGCATCTGTCCCGAGACCGGTTACAGATGCTGATTCAATTCCTGCCAAAGTTTCGAGAGCATCAACGATATCTTCTGACGCAGCATCATGGTCTATATCAACTGCGGAAATAACTGCCCCGTTAAAATCAAGCTCAATATCAAACGTTCCATCACCAGGATTTCCCAGTGAAAAGCTGTAGGTAGGGTTCTGCCTTGAATCCAGGTTGCCGGCAAAGCGCATGTTTGTGGTTGCCCGGGCAATCATTTCATCCCCAAGGGGGATATTAATTGGATCCAACCCCTCTCCTCCCAGCACAAACAGACCGTTATCATTAACCAGGTTGCCGTTTGAATCAAGGCCGAATGAACCGGCCCTGGTATAATACTGGGCACCTGTTCCATCTCCGACAACAAAGTACCCCGCGCCTTCAATAGCCAGGTCGGTATCGCGGTCGGTCGTGGTAATAGCACCCTGGGAGTGGATATCGGTGATTGAGGAAATGCGCATGCCGAGGCCGATCTGGGAAGGGTTAATTCCGCCGCGTTCATCAGGGCCGGTAGCGCCCTGGATGGTCTGGCTGAGCAGGTCCTCAAAGCGGGCCTGCGACATTTTGAAGCCAATTGTATTGACGTTGGCAATGTTATTACCAATTACATCGAGCTTTTGCTGGTGGCCGCGCAGGCCCGTTACAGCGGTGCTCATTGATCTAATCATTGATGAAACCTCCTTTTAGCTTATAGGCTGTGGACTGTGCTTTGAGCGCGGGCGTTCTGCTTCGATCATTCGGCAGAACAAGGCTTCCTCGAAAGGAGGTCCGGCCTTTATCGTAATATAACCGCGCTGTCTATTCCTGTAAAAATTTGCTCCCGCCCTTCGGAACTATCTACAGCTGTGATGATGGTGCGGTTAGTAACACTGGCCAGCAGGGCTACTTCACCAAACATCAGCAGTGATGAACGGGCACCTTTCGCTTTTACCTTATCCATTGCTTCCTCTATGCGATGCATATCTTCTGAATCAAGCTCAATTTTACGACTTTCAATCCGTTCACGGGCATGGGCGGAAAAAACGACTTCCTGTTTCTCCTGCAGTTTATCTAAAACCTGGTGAAAGGAAATTTCCTCTCCGCTTTTCTGAGGAGATTTACGGACAGCCTGACCTGATTTTGGCTTAACTTCAGGCACTGTATTCGGTTTAAAATGCGGTCCGGTTTTATTGACCATCCTCAGTGTTACCTCCCTCTACCCTGATTACTGAATTTAAAGCATATTCCCGATCACCAATTGTCAGAAGCGGGCCGGTACTGCTGAAATCGATAGCGCTGACTGTTCCGCTAACTGTTCCGCCATCATAGCCGCGCACTTCAATCTGCTGATTTAACAGGTTTAATGCCTGCTGCTTATCCTGGGATGCAGCATGTTTTTCAACTGTATCCTGAAGCTGGATTACCTGCTCAAGCAGGGTAAACATACTGAGCTGGGTGATCATTTCCCCGGTATCCTGTCCCTCAGACATGGGGTCCTGGTAGCGCAGCTGGGTAACAAGCAGCTGCAGGAACATGTCTGTATCAAACTGCTGGTTTGGCACCTGTTTTCTTGTTCCGGCTATTGAATAATCTGCTGCCTGTGATCCGGCTGCTCCGGTTATATCAACCATACGATTTACCTCCTTCACGCCCAGAAATCTATTCCACTGCCCGCATCATCGGGCGGTATTTGCTGAGGCGGTGGTTCTCTTTCCGCGCTTCTTCTTTCATCTCCTTCAGCCTCGCCAAACTCTGTTTTACCTGAACCTTCCCGGTCGCCGGGCCGGTCAAAGCCTTCATATCCTTTTCCGGCAGTAGAAACATCAAGCTGATCAAACTGGATATTAACTAAATTCATCCGCTGGCGCAGCTCGGTAATACTGCTTTCAAGAATTTCCCTGGCCAGGGGAGTTTCAGCAATAATCGAAGCAGAAAGTCTGCCTTTACTGGAAAATACGCGAACAGTTACCTCTCCCAGTTCAGGCGGATGCAGGGTAACCCGCATTTCTGCCGGGTTATTACCGCTCTCACGCAGATAGGTCATGTTGCCCTGGAGCTGCTGCATTACACTTTCGCGCAGGGTGGCACCCTGAGTATTAAGCATCCGGTTTCCCTGCAGGGCTTCATCGCCTCTAATCGTTGATTGCTGGGCGATACTCTGATCCTGAGTCGGGCTAACATTCGGAGGCCTTTGCAAGTTAGTTTCAGGCCGACTGCTTTCACTTCTGCCTGAATTCAGCCCCGTATCCTGGCGGGCATTGTTAGCTCTTGCTGCTTCTTTTTGCTCTGTGCTTTTTTCAGAGCCTTGTTCAGCCAGAACTTTCGCGCTTTTTCCTTCTTCATTGCTCACTTTAACTGCTTTTTCCGGCTTTTTTCCGGCACTTTCAGTTCTTTTTGCTTCCAATTCTGCTGCCTTGCCTTTTAAATCAGCCTGTTTCTCAGCGGTTTGGCCCGAGGAGTCCTTTTTAGAAGCGGCACCTTTTTCAGCATTTTTTCCGGCTTCATTTGCCTTATCGCTATTTTGCACCTTAACCACTTTTTCTTTAAGCAGAGCTTCATTTTCGGCAAAGGCTTTTTTTGCTTTAAGATCTACTTCACCTTTTGCTTCACCCTTAATTCCACTTACCTCTGCTTCAGGCTTCTTTGCAAGGTTCTCATCTTTCGCTTTCAAACTGCCCTCTTGTTTAACCTGCTGCTCAATCTTCGCGGCCAGCTCTTCTTTAAAAACCCCAGTGCTGATTTTGTCACCCTTAAGTGCAGCAATTATTTTTCCTTCCGTAAGCTTCCCATCTTGCTGTTCCAATTTTGCTGTTAGCTTCTCTACAGCTTCCTGGTCGGATTTGAACAGGGCCAACATAAGCAGTTCCAGCTTTTCTTCCAGTTCAGCGCCTTCGATATTATTCTTTTCATTTTCAGGTATCGTTTGATCAGCGATAGGCCGATCTTCAGTACTACCCGAAACTGCAGCGAACTCTTCGTTTTTGGACATGCCCGAGCTTGTGCTGTTTTCCTTAGATCCGCCCGTTAAGGCTTTGTCCAGCACAGCAGCAAACTCACCATTGCCCTTGCCCGAGCCGGAAGAGCCTGAACCGTTTAAAGCTGTATCAAGCTGTTCGAGTATAACCTGGTCTACTTTCAATTTAATCACCTCCTTTCCGGTTATAAGTATTCAGGACTATTTCATCGATAAGATTTCTCTCTCTTACCTGTTCCTGGCGACTGTGCTCCACCCTTGCTTTATCCTGTAATATTTCGAGCATCTTTTTTTTCTGCCAGCATTCGCGGGCTACCCGGCGCTGCTCCTCCACCCGGCTTTCAGACTTATTGCACTCCTGAAACTGCCGGTGCATGCGGTTTTCAAGCAGATCATTGTACTCCTGGGTCACCTTTAGGGTAGATAGCTCCACATCCCGCTGAGTTTGCTCCCGCCATCTATCAAGCACTGATTCCTCTTCCTGTTTCAAGCCGCTTAAACGGGCCCTTTCCAATTCAAGGGCCATATGTCGAACTCCAAGCTCCCGCTTGGCCTCTTCTTCCTGGATGTTGCGAAAACCAAGCAGGCGCTGCAACCTGAAATCAAAAGAACTCATTTAGAACTACCTTTCACTTTTACAGTTAATAAGTTACCCTCTCCAGCTGTCCGATTGTATCAGTCAGGTCAAAACTTTCTTCCGGTTCCTGCTTTAAAAACTTCAGTAGTTCAGGTCTTTTTTGAATAGCACGGTCAATTTCCGGCTGTGAACCGGCTGCATAAGCTCCAATATTAATCAGATCTTCCATCGATTCATAAGTAGAAAGTAATTTTCGTGCTTCACCTGCCAGGCCCCGGTGTTTTTCATTAACCAGGTTCAACATCAGGCGGCTGTTTGAATTGAGAACATCAGCTGCCGGAAAATGATTCTGTGAAGCCAGTTTCCTCGAAAGAACTATGTGCCCATCAAGCACACTGCGCACAGCATCGGTTATCGGCTCGGTAAAATCATCCCCATCGACAAGAACATTATAAAAACCGGTAATGCTGCCGTCTCTTGATGTTCCAGAGCGTTCAAGGTAGCGGGCTATCAGGGCAAAAACTGAAGGGGTGTAACCCTTGGTTGATGGCGGTTCCCCTACTGCCAGGCCAATTTCGCGCTGGGCCATACAAAGCCTGGTCACAGAGTCCATCATAAAAATAACCTTGGCCCCACAATCACGATAATATTCTGCGATGGTAACTGCGACCATTGCACCCATTACTCTTTCCAGGGCCGGCCGGTCGGAAGTAGCAACAATAACCACTGATCTTTTGAGCCCTTCTTCCCCAAGATCGCAGCGGATAAAATCTCCAACTTCACGACCTCTTTCACCTATAAGGGCAATCACATTTACGTCAGAAGCGCTGTGACGGGCAATCATGCCTAAAAGAGTACTCTTACCTACCCCACTGCCGGAAAAAATACCAACTCTTTGACCTTCCCCACAGGTAAGCATTCCATCAATAACCTTTACTCCGGTCTGAAGGATAGATTCAATCGGTTTTCGCTCCATCGGGTTAGGAGGTACATTATTTACCGGATATTCTTCGCCTTCATCAGAATTAAGCGGAGGTAGCCCGCAGTCGAGCAGATTACCGAGACCATCGAGGACTTTTCCTTTCAGGTTTTCACCGACCCGGACAGAAAAACTTTTTCCTGTCGGTTCAACTACACAGCCCGGAGCTATGCCATGCAGCTCTCCCAGGGGCATCAGCAAACTACATTTCTCCCTGAATCCTACTACTTCAGCTATAAAAGCTGTACCGCTGGTTGAGTGTATGTAACAGATTTCTCCGATAAAGGGGCGGATCCCGCTGACCTCAATGACCAGACCGATCACCTGGCGGACCTTACCTTTAATCCTACCGCCCGATTGAGTCGATAACCTGGATAAATATTTTACGTTACAGGCTTCAATGCCGGTCATAGGTGGAGACACCTTCCTCAATTAGCCTATTTTCTTCATTACGCGCTATTTTCAAAAGCATTTCCTTTAGCTGTTCTTTTTCCTCATCAATCAAATATTCTACAACTCCGCTCTCTGATTCAACCCGGCAGCTGCCGCGGGGAAGCTGCGGATCCGGCAGGATCTCAAGTTTATTGATGTCAGGATACTCTTTCTTTAACGAAACACTGTATTCAAGACACTTTTCAAAATCAGTGGGATTAACATACAGGTCAACCTGGTTGCCTTCGTTTAACATGTTTATTGTTTCACGGGCAATGGAAGTTATGGTTTCAGGCTCCAGGTCAAGCTGCCTGTATACCAGTCTTTCGGCCACAGCCATGGCCAGCTCGACTATTTTCCTTTCAGAAGAGGCGATAATTTCCTTTGAGCGCTGTCTTGCTTCACGCAGGGTCAAATCAGCTTCTCTCAGGCCGGCATCTATTTTTTCTTTCTTTGAACGGCACTCTTCCTCAGCCCTGGCTAATCCCTGCTCGTAACCGTCCTTTACACACTTCTCGAATCTTTCTTCTAGCAGCTTTTCCGCCTTACTGATAATATCTGCCTCAATATTTTTCCTGTTTTTACTCCCTGTCTGTAAAGTATTTTTTCCACTGTTGCTGCCCGGTTCTATATTTTTTTCTTCCAGCTCAGAGTCCGACTCAAAGTCCTCTTCAAAGACCTGGCCCGACTCATCCAAGCTGTTTTCATCAAGGTCGGGATCAGACCAAAAAGCAACCTCATCATTGTCATGATCAGCGCTGGCAACTTGCTCATACTGGAGCTCATCCTCTATGGAACTTAGCTTAAGACTAAGTTCTTCAGACTCGTAGCTGCAGTCACCGAAAATTGACGGTTGTTTATAAACATTTTTAAGCGATAATGGCATCGTCGCCACCCCGTGATATGATAATCTCTCCACTTTCATCCAGGCGCCTGATTACCGCAACGATCCTTTGCTGCGCCTCTTCTACTTCACGCAGCCGGACAGGCCCCATAAAATCCATATTTTCCTGCAGTATTTCCCCTGCTCTCTTTGAAATATTCCTGAATATTTTAGTCTTTACTTCATCACTTGAACCCTTCAAAGCCATGGCAATATCGTTATTATCAAGGTCGCGGACAACCCTCTGAATTGAAGCGTCATCAAGATTGATAATGTCATCAAAGATAAACATCTGCTGCCTGATTTCTTCAGCCAGCTCAGCATCTTCTTTTTCAAGCTCTTCCAGGATCAGTTTTTCAGTGCCCCGATCAACATTATTGAGAATTTCAACTATAGCACCAATGCCACCGGCTGCAGTAAAATCCTGCTGGAAGATTGTTGACAGCCGTTCTTTCATAACACTTTCCACACCCTTGATAATCTGCGGGGAGGTCCTCTCCATAACGGCAATGCGCCTGGCAATATCACTTTGAATCTCCTGGGGCAGCTCTGCTAAAACTGTTGCCGCCTGGTCGGAGTCCAGGTAAGAAAGGATAAAAGCAATCGTCTGCGGGTGTTCCTGGCCGATCATATTGACCAGCTGCTTGGCATCTGCGTTACGGACAAATGTAAAAGGCTTGACCTTGCTTGATTCTTTCAGTCTTTTCATTAAGTCGGCAGCTTTCTGAGTGCCAAGGGTTCTCTCCAGTATTTCCTGGGCATAGTCATAGCCACCGTCAACCATATATTTTTGAGCTTCATGAATTGCACCGAATTCATTTAAAATTTCATCCAACTGCTCTCTTTCCACCCTGGTCGTATTGGCAATTTCCATACTGATTTTTTCAATTTCTGCCTCGTTAAAATGCTTTAAAATACTGGCAGACATAGTAGGACCAAGAGCAAGCAGGAAGACCGCTACTTTTCTCAAGCCGGATATTTTTTTAGTTGCGATCATAGTTGGATTATTCCTCCGCTAACCAAGTTTTAAGCAAACCGGCCACACTTTCAGGTTCTTCCTGGGCCAGCTTGCGAATAGCTCTTGCCTTACTTTCAGCTTCCCCGGGTTCCAGCTCTTCTGTATCTGCCATGGCCCTGCTTTCAAGCTCCTGCTCGAGGGCCATTGCGTCTAAATCACGTTCTGCTTCGGCCCGCCGCTTTGCCCTGGCACGTAATATCAAGAATATAACAAGGAGCAGCAGTAACAGGGCTGCTGCTCCGATAATCAACCAGGATAGCGGTACCGGCAATTCTTCAATTGGCGCTGCGGGCACCGGATCTTCAATCCAGGTTGTATCGAAAGGCATGATCTGGACAGTTACAGCATCGCCGCGAGCTTCATCAAAACCGACCGCAGAATTTATTAACTGCTCCACCTGCTCTTCGAGGAAAGGATCATTAGGATTATTATTACCATTGTCAATCATTACTGCGGTCGATAAGCGCACAATTTTCCCGGGGGCAGTTTCAATATATTCACGTGTCTCACTTATTTCATAGTTAACAATTTCTTCTTCCAGGAGGTAGCTGGAATCACCGGCTGCTCCCACTACCGCTGCCTGACCGGGGATATTTGGTTCTCCCACTTCTTCAGCCGGAGGCCCGATGTTTTCAGATTCTTCACGTATAATATGGGTAGACCTGGGGGCTGCATTTTCTCCATCATAGACAATGCTGGTCTGCTCCCTTGTATCAAAATCCATTTCGGCAGAAACCATGGCCACGGCACTTCCAGGCCCATAAACCTGCTCAAGGATTGAACGCAGCCTTTGTTCAAGTTCAGCTTCAAAAAGACGCCTCATCTGGAATTGATTCTCCACAATGCTCGATGTAGATAAATCTTCCAGTGCCGCAAAGGCATCATAAAGAACATTACCGTTGGCATCGACAATAGATACATTCTCAGGGAGTAAACCTTCAACGCTGCCGGCAACAAGACTCAATATGCCTCTAACCTGGGTATCACTTAATGAAGTAAGGGGGCTAAGCCTGAGGAATACCGATGCAGATGGGTCTTTTCTTTCCCTTATAAAAACGCCCTCTTCGGGCATAACAAGATGAACCCTGGCCTGATCCACTGCATCAAGGCTGGTAATAGTGCGGCGCAGCTCTTCTTCCAGGGCGATCTGCATCTGGACCCTGCGTTCGAAATCGCTGGCAACCAATCCTCCATTTTCAAAGAGGGCAAATCCGATTCCCTGGGCATACAGGTCGGGTGAAAGTGAAATGCGCAGGCGATCGCGCTGTTCTTCAGGGACGAGGATTGTTGTCCCATCATCCGCCAACTCATAATTTACGCCCATTTCATCCAGGGCCGCTGCAACCTCACGAGCCTGAACAGGATCGAGGCGTCGATATAAAACCTCTTTATCGGCTGGATTGGCTGCACTGACAGACAACATTATAATTAGCCCAACAGCGATAGCTGTTACAGCAATGATGCCCACACGGGCAGGAAGATTAAGATTATGCCACAGGCTCGTTAAAATTCCCCTGTCTTCACTGTCAGTTTCCCCGGTAGAAGCATATGTTCCTGATCTTTCGAAACCCTCAGTTGGTTCAGATGTTTGTTCGTTTTTTTCTTCAGCCAAAGCAGCTACCTCATGAATGTTATTTTTTCGCTTGTATTATCACTTATTCAATTTTTATAATTTTATCCTTGATTATATTTGCATCCTTGACACTTCCTGGTAGGCCTGCAATACCTTATTAACAATCTGGGTAGTTAACTGCAGGCTCAGCTGAGCTTCTTCCGCTTTAATCATAACCTGGTGTAAGCTTTCCAGGTCCCCGGTTAAAAGATGGTCAACAGCCTGATCTGCATCAAGCTGCGTTTGATTAACATTGGCCAGTGCACCTCTTAGCATCTCGGCAAAACCATTATCATTCCCGACCTTATCGCGGTCATTAAAAATCAAGCTGCGGTCTACAAGTGAATTAATACCTCTGCCGGTTATCTCATTCATTACCGGTTACCCCCTATCGGCCTATTTCAAGCGCTTTCATATAAAGGCTTTTTGCAGTTTGAACAACGGTGGTATTGGCTTCATATGAGCGATGGGCCGTAATCAAGTCAGTCATCTCTTTGGCCAGCTCTATATTTGGATACATAACATAACCATCTTCCTGGGCATCAGGATGTTCAGGATCGTAAACCATCATCGGATCCCGCTCATCGGCAATAATTCTATCCAAACGCACACCCTGTCCCGGATTAGCTCTTGTCTGCTGCTTGCTGGGGACAAATGGTTGTTCTATTCTGCGCCGGTTCCAACTATCAGCCAGATCTTCGGCAAAAGCAACGGTACGACGCTGATATGGGCCACCTTCAACAGTCCTTGTAGTGTTCATATTAGCAATGTTACCGGCTATAGTATCCAGCCTGGTTTTTTCCGCAGTCAGAGCGGAACCGGAAATACGAAAATCAGGAAACATGCTCATTTATTAGCGCCTCCCTTCGTTTATAACAAAGCGCCAGTTATTGAACCTGGTTGTCAACTGTTGAACGTAAGTATTGTAACGCAGCTGATTACTTACCATGTTTAACATATCACGTTCAATGTCTACATTGCTTCCATCGATTCTCCGGATTGTTGTTGTGTCTTGCTTAATCTGAGGTGTAATATCTTGCGGAGATTGTGGTAAATGCCTTTCATGAGTTCTGGCCAGGGGTACCTGCATATCCTGTCTGACATTAAACAGCTGATCTTCAAAAGAGACATCGCTACGCTGGAAACCGGGAGTATTTAAATTAGCCAGGTTGTTAGCTGTAACCCGCTGGCGCATTGAGGCAGCATCCAGCCCTTTCATCAGAACTGAGGTTGTATCATCCCGAAAAAAAGACACCCTTGCACCTCCCAGCGATTCAGAATATAAAAAAGAGGCCGCCGTTAAGGCTGCCTCCTGGTAAATAGCTATTTGGGATGTTTCCCCTAAACTAAAGACCGGCAACCTGGCAATCCGACGTTTACGGACCCATGGTTTTGCGCCCCCGTATTTCTACGAGTTTGCCTTTAACAGTCTAAATAATTAAAAAACAGTTTAATTGTTAAGCATTGATTACTAAGTGTTAACAGAGTATAACAAACTTTAAATGAACAGGTCAAGTCAATTTTTAAAAAAGAATTATTAATTCTACTATTTTTTACCTTGCTCTAAGATTTCTTTCTACGGCAAAATGGTATTTCCTTCTTTTTATAAATATTTTTTTCTTAATAAAGATTGTTAGCGGGAAATGATAATTTAGAAGAATGTATAGTTAGTTTATGTAGTGTAAATTATAAGAGAAGTGAAGCTTGCTAGCACTCTTTTTTCACAAAAAGCTCTTCACCGGACCCAGGGTTGCCATAGGCCCGCAAAACCCGCCTGCCGGAACTGGCCCTCCCGATAGCCCGGCCGGTTTCCTGGATAACACTTTCGAGGAGCATACGATTATTTTGCCGCTCTTCTCTGACATGGGCAATCACCCGGGCCAGTTCCCCGGCCTGATCAGGGTCAAGGCTTTTAGCTGAAAGCATTTTTTCGGAAAGATCACCTAGAATATTATCAATTGCTATCCCGCACTTCTCCAGGTTACCTTCCTGCAGTAACAGGATGGCTTCACGTTCCTGTTTTAATAACAACTCCAGGCTATTGAATTTTTTTAACAGCTCATCATATACCTGTTTTTGATAAACTGTCTTTTTGTTATTTTTATCTCTACTAATATTTTTCACTTCCCCTGCTTTCAATTTTCCGGACCTGCTACAGTGTCAAGAGGAACGCGCATATCATCACAACGGTGCGGAACAATCAGCTGCTTGCCTCTTTTCTGGGCAACATTGATTAAAATAGGTGCCGCCAAATTGGTATATAATTTACTGCCATCAAGAGTAACCGTTGTAAACACGATCAAATCTTGTTCTTTTTTCAACATCAGGTCTTTTCGATCATTTCTTTGCAGGCTTACCTCATACCGGGGGAAAAAGGGCAAAGGGTCAACCATGATCATACCTATCGAGGGATCTTCAGCCGCTATCAGCATGGCAAAAAGCCTGTTGTCGGGAACAGGCTCAATCAAATACCTGCGATATAACTCTAACCCGGGTATTCCCCGGGGAAATAAAAACTCTACCAACTTTCTCTGGCTGTTTTCCACGGCGGACGGTTCTACCGGCATAGCTTAACCTCCTTTTGAAGCTAACACTTAGCGCATATAGTCTACAAGGCTTGGCTGCATCATCATGTTTGCTGTTGAAAGAGCAGCCCTGTATGCATTTTCCTGCATCATGAATTCGGTTATGACCAGGGCTATGTCAATATCTTCAATATTTGATCTTACTTCACGCAAATGGATGTTTTCGTTGAAAAGAGTACTTTCCATCGCTTCAACCCGGTTTGAACGGGCACCAACCTGGGAGATGTTCTCAAGAAGATCGTCTATGGCCCGATCCATCTTACCGAGGGCTTCCCCGCCAAGCGCTTCACGATCGTTGTCAATTAAGGCCCAGTAAACATCATAGACAGCTTCGAATACATCCTGGTATTCACCAAAAGCTTTTTCACCATGCAGGTTCATAATCACTTCCTGGTGGGGACTGATCTCCTGGATACGATCTTCACTGTCGCCATAGTATACCGGAAAACCGCTTCGGTCATATTTGAACTCCTGGTTTTGCGGCAGGCGAAGCAGCTCCAGCGTATCATCATCTGCAGTGATACTGCCGTCGTAAACACGCCCATGTTCAGGTGAGCGCCTGAATGTTTCAAGGCTGAAAAAACGCAAGTCGGTTTCACTACCCTGCAGGGCATCTTCGTTAAAAATAAACCGGGTTTCCGAACTGCCACCACGATATTCTCCACTGATATTAGCCCTCTGATATGTAGCACCATCATTCATAGCCGGCCTTATATCAACTACAGCCCTGTCTCCAACCTCAAGTCCCCTGGCGTCACTGGCCAAAAGGTTGTCAAGACCATCAACATCAACTGCTATATTACCGATATTTACCGCCTGGGTGGGAGCGCCCCCCAGGGTAAGTGTAAAGGTGCCGCTTTCCCTGTGGTGTGTCCCATCCATTTCATATTCGTGAGATGTATATTCGTAACGCACCAGGCCCGTATCATAGTCAACTGAGCGGACTTCAAGCAAAATGGAAGCATTGCGATCATTATTATTCGCACTAAGCTGCACCTGGTCCGGAGCTGCAGAGCCGGTCAAAATAGATGCGACACTGCCCTGCAGATATTGCTGGCCGACCTTGATGTCGCTTTCGAAATCATCTTCGGCAGTATATGAAGTTTCTTCAAACCTGTAAGTGCCATTCTGCAGACCCTCTGTACTGATTTTTTCCACTCTATCCGCATAAGTGCCGCCTTTGCCCAGCTGTTCTATTAAAAATCCGGCTGCCGGGGTATCAGGGTCATCGCCGGTCTCAAAGGCACCAGTGCCCCAGGTTAAATCCATGGACGATTCAAGGAGGGCACCGCTATCCTGATCTAATGAAAAGAATTCAAAGCTATAAGTGCCAGCATTTAATGTTCCATCTTCAAAAGCATAAGTAAAGAATGAAGGTGTATCGCCATCCCGGTATAAATGAACCAGGTCGGCATTATTATCGATAGCTGCGTTGGTATTTATCACCAGCCTGTCGCCGGCGGTAAACTCGCCGTCATCGTTAAAAGTAAGTTCATAGGTGTTTTCTCCAATATCTATCGCAAAAGGTTCCGTGTTGTCCAAATCAACTGTAAATGTACCTGTATCAGCTGCAATTGTGCCATCCCCGGGATCCATTTCTTTATACTGGTAGGAAAAAGTGATTTCATTTTCTTCTTCATCCACACCGGTTACCACAAATGAAACCGATTGATTGTGGCTAGCAGTTGTCGCTTCAACTGAACTAACAAGGTTGTCCCCGGACTGGCTGTATTGATAGTGACGGGTTGCAGTATCAACAGCATATGCGGCATCTGTATCTTCGGTTAATATATGATACTCACCAGCGAGAAAACTGTTTGGGCTGATCCCGCTTAAAGATTCAATGTTCTGATCCGCAGAAAGCACATCAACCGGAGTGTCTTCATCAAGGTTTTCTATTACCGTTCCGGCCTCCGCAGTCACCGCTTCAATGGTAAAATCACCGGGAGTGATCCTGGAAATAATCATGTTATCTTCGTTACCGTCAACCGAAAAGTACTGCCCCAGCTTGGCATGTCCTTCAACCGCATTCTTAATATTATCAAAAGTCACATCTGTATCAGCACCGCCGGAAAGGGCGGTAACACTATGTTTTTCACCGTCTACAACAAATTCAAGGCCGATCTCCCTGTTTGCTGTTCCCTCTTGTAATTCCCCTGCATCATAAGCAGCATAACCCTGGTGTGATTGCTCCAGGTAGTGCTCTTTTATACCGTAAACATTATGCCTGACAAAAGGTTCTTTTGCAGTCTGATGACCGCCAAAAATATAAAGGCCGTTAGATTCGGTATTGGCAACACCGATCAGGTGATCTATAAACTCAACTACTTCGGGAGCAATCGCCCGGCGGTCTTCAGCTGTTAGACTTTCGTTGGCACCATAAATTGCCAGTTCCCTGATTCGCTGCATCACATCAAGACCATTTTGCAGCGAATCTTCACTGTTTTCCAACCATCCTTTTGACTGGTTCATATTCATGCGGTACTGCTCGTTGCGGTCGATCGAAGCAGAGTAACTCATCACCCGGCCCACGCCTACCGGATTTTGTGAAGGTTTGTGAAAAGCTTTCCCGGTTGACAGCTGGTTGCTGTAAACCTCAAGCCTTCTTAAACTGCTCTGCAGGTTAAAGTTAACTGTATTGGCAATCATGCGGTGGGTAATTCGCATAACCGGTTCTCCTCCTAGCGGCCCAGCTCAGTAAAGAGCACACCCAGCATTTGATCTACATAGTTTAGATACCTGGCGGCTGCATGCCAGGAATGTTGGTACTGAACCATGTTCAACATCTCTTCATCAATATTAACTCCGGATATAGATTCATGCATTTCCTGGAGTTGTCCCAGGGTTTTTTCAAAGGCTCCAACCATTCTTTCACTATCCTGAGCTTCCACACCCATCGAGGTGATCATGGCCTGGTAATAATCGGAAATGGAAGCACCGCCCAGGCGATCCGGACTTTTCAAATCACGTAAGCGAGCAATTTCCAAAGAGTTATTACCATTTCCAGGAGCAAAAGCTACATTAGCTGCAGCAATATTAGAACCATCTTCAATAATCGCATCGGAAACCGCAAATGCCATCGCGGCAGGCACACCTTTATTATCCATAGGCTTAAAGAAGTCAATACCTGTTTTATCACTATCATAAGCATAGCCCTGGCGGTGAAGTTCATTAAAATCTTTAACCAGCACGGTTATTAGTTTATTCAATTCATTTTGCAACCCGGGCAAATCTTCGTTAACTGCATCAAGCAAGCCCTTTACCTTGCCGGAGCTAAGCTGTAAGGGAAGTCCGCGGCTGCTGACAACCTGCAGTCCCTTTTCTCCTCCGTCCCCAAGAGAAACATGGAAAGAACGGTCTTCCTGCACTAAAAGCCGCCCACCTGAAAATATTTCAACGGTACCGTTTGCCTGGCGATGCACATTGATATTAACCAGTTCGGCCAACTCTTCGATTGCCAGATCCAGCTGATCAAAAAGTTCATTGGATTTTTCCTGCATGGTATCAATAAAACGAATTTTTTCATTTAACTCAGCTATGGTATCAGAAATCCTGTTAACATCATTTACAATCATGGAAAGCTCATTTTCAAGGTTCTCGATTTGATCGTCCAGCCGGTGATAAACATCCTGTACCGTCCTGGTCAGGCTAATCGCATTTTCTCGCAAACCGGCCCTGACGGAAGCTTCCTCGGGGGAAGAGCTGAGTTCTTGCCAGGAATCAAAAAAATCATTTAAATACTTATTGATTCCATAGTCTTCAGGCTCCATGAAAATTGCTTCCGCACCTAGAAAAGTTTCATACCGGGTATCCCAGTATTCCTTATTCGATGTAGTGCTGATCAACTGCTTATGATAAAACTCACTGCGCACCCGGACCACATCGGCAACAACCACACCCCGGCCCGGAGCCATGGAAGGATTTTTCACCATCGGAGCCACAACAGATTCCATATCGGTTCTCTGCCTTGTATAGCCGGGAGTATTAGCATTGGCAACATTCTGCCCGCTTACTTCCATCCCTTTATGCTGGGCTCTTAAGGCTTTCCTTCCGATTTCGAATGAACCGAAAATGGTCATCACTGGTTCTCCTTTTCAAGGGATTTCACTAACAGCTGTGATCTATATTGCCTGATGAATCCTGTTTGTTATCTCTCAGTTCTCCACGTTCATCGTAAGTCAACCTGGCTTCAGAAAGCCTATCCTGTAATTCTTTCGAAAATCTGAGCCTTTCATCTAACAAGCAGCGGTTGACTTCATTCAGCACTTTTATTTTTCGCAATTCTGACATTATAGCTGCCTGTTTTTCTAAAAACCGCCCCTGGCTGCTTCTGGCGATCATAGTTTTTATATAGCTCTGCAGTCCAGCTCCTTCCGGAACAATTGCCGTTCGCCTATCTTCCACTGATGCAATCTGTTCTCTCAGGACGCTTCGCCGGCTTTCTGCCTCAACCAGTGCCTTGTGGTCTCCTTTTATTAGCTGTTCTCTTAGTTCTTCTTCTGACTGGTACAATTTTTGAAACAAAAGGATTCCTTCATCCAAGACCTCTTCAAGTTGATGCTGCCTTGCCTGGTAAGAAGGCTTATTCATAACCAGCCTTCCTTTCTGTAAAAAACTAAACTTTGTTGATGAACTTCAGCATAGCTTCCGCCAGTTTGTTGCTGTCCACATCATACTTACCCTGCTCAATTTGCTCAGCAAGGCTCTGCAGGCGGGCTGCACGTTCCGGGCTGACTTCAGCGTCAATCCGATCCATCTCCTGCTGAAGACCGGTTATTAACTTGGACAGTTCCTTGCGATCTTCGCTGCCCGAAGTAGCTTTTTTTGAACTGCCTGACGGCTTGCCGGGTTCATCGGTCAGAATGCGGTTAATTAACTGAAGGTAATTTGAGCTGATTCTCACCTTTAATCCCTTCTTTCTTTACTGCTTTAATTTAATATGACCGGAAAAATATTTCCTTCATGGATAATAATCGTCATTGGGAAGAAATAGTTAAGGGGTAAATTCACTTTTTGGAAGTTATTTTTTCCAGGAGCCTACTTTAACTTCGTATTCATCCTGATCGAGGTAAAGCATAACATTATTCAGATTCTCTTCGCAGCGGTATTCATTTTTGCCAAAACGAACCCTTATATTCTCATAGGCAACTCCCATGTGTACTTTTCCGCTGTAAGGCACCTGGATCAACCCCTGTTCAGCAGTGATTCTCGGCGTGCCCGCTTCACCAATATAGACATTTTCGCCTGCTTCAACGGTACCTCCCCTGAATAATCGGGAAATATTAACTTCACCGCTGCACTTCATCTGAGAGTTGTACGCACCCTGGCCCGGAATTATTATGTTCCCCGTGCAAAAAAGAACACTGTTTTGAATGTATGGAACAGTTATGTCTGCTTTTTCCGTCCTGTATTCTCTTTTACCCTGTAAACTACCCAGCAAACTTTTTACTTCCTCCAGCATAGGGCGGCCCAGGGCCTGGCTGTATTGATAATCTGTAAAAAATGGAACTATCTTATTTACGGTTTGTCGCAATTCTTCCGGAAGTGATTTGCCAACCTCCTGCACAGTTTTCTTGAGGTTATTGCTATGTTCAGGCAATTCGGTAAACTTACTTTGCAGTAGGGCCCTGACGACAGCAGCTTCCATCTGCTCACTATATTTTCCTTTGGCTTCAAGAGCTTTAGCAACTTCACCGGAAGCGACAAGCGCTTTATCTATACTTTCTTCCATTTGATCGAGGGTTTTATATATATTATTTAGTGCCAGATCCACCCATCCTGCCTGCACTTTACACTTGATACAGTTGCCTTTAAAAACAACACTCCCACCTGCTAATATTTCAGCACCGGAAGCATTGTCACCAATTTCTATATTTCCGTCCGCCGACACTTTCATGCCTTCGGTTATTGCGCCCTGTACTTTAAAATGCCCGCGAAAATCTATATTCCCGCTTTTAATATCAACATCGCCCTTGTGGGTATAAATATTTTCTACTTTTAACGAATGGGCCCTACCTTTTTTATAAAAGGGCACTCCTTTACGTGTTGCAATAGCAATATTCTGATCCTCACTTAACTTTGCACCATTTCCGCATTCTACATGTGCTTTTTTTACCGGATCCGGTTGCAGTTCCTGGCCGGTAACTGTCCTGCCCGGCTTCCCTGGTTGTGGTGGATGAATACGCGCTATCGTATCATTTTCATTGACCTGGTCAATTTCATATCTCTTTCTGAAATCGACCCGGCTTTCATCTTCATCATAAGTTACAGTCTTCACTCCACCTTCAAAAAGGGGCTCCACCCAGCCATCGCTGCCCTGCTGGACTGGCTCTCCCTCTGCTATAAGCTGCCATTTTTCTTTTTCGGCAAGAACTTTACCCGGGGCATCCGGAATAATGCCATATGTTACCCGCTGTTCTTTTAACGATTTCAATATGTCATCTTCACTGAAAGAAGATATCGTTTCTTCTTTTGGGATGCCCTCAACCACAAGGTTGTCGGTAGGTGGCACATCCTCAATTAAGTGATACTTTCTCAAACCCGGTACATAACGGGCTTCGGCCCTCAATTCATCCGCAGAAATTTTCACTTCAACCGATTCTTCTCTAACTTCTTCTGCCGGAACAATTTCCACCTTGTCTCCGGGAAATACTTCTGCGTTAACTCCAATCAGGCGGCCATTGAGGAATGCTTGAACCCCGGTTCCCGGTTTTATCAGCGCCCCTTTACTTTCAGCTTCTGCGGTGCCGCTAACTTTGACCTTACCTTTTTCAAGGGTAAGCTGGATCTTCTCCTGGTTGTTACTATTTTCTGTTCCATGTTGATCCACTTAAATAACCCCCAGTAATTAATAGTAAGTTTTAATGGCGAGGCTTTTTTTGCACCAGTTTAATTGAATCAAGGACAACACTCAACACATCCAGATCTTTTTGCATAGCCAATA
>Ga0207421_10000533_pt1 | contig 48900 bp, 42 predicted proteins | sample SodLakKL_010_SED_4_FD_187542 | JGI IMG/M metagenome (GOLD analysis project Ga0207421, IMG submission 187542) | Alkaline sediment microbial communities from Lake Tanatar, Kulunda Steppe, Russia - 8KL_010_SED (SPAdes) (version 2) | ecosystem: Environmental > Aquatic > Non-marine Saline and...
TGTCTTCTGCGAAGCAAACATCTCCGTTATCACCGTTGTCATCTTCACAGTCGTACTGTAAAGCGTAGGTGCCGTAGAACCACCAGCGGTTGCCGGTTGGACCTTCAAGATCACCACCCCATCCTGTTTCGCTCTGTGTGATATTTCCATCACCATCGAGCTTTACAACAACAGCATGAGTTGCAACAACGAGCATCGGGTCCTCCTCGTCGGCTTCCAAATCAGAAAGCAGGATCTTGTAGGTATAGCTGCTAACAAAATCGTGCTCAGTTTTGTATTCAAACTGACCCGGAATTGGGTTACCAGGATTGTTTGTAGGAATCCCGCTCATTTCTTCTGCAACATGAAGCTGAGTTTCTGTTAAAAGCCAGTCGCCGCTGGTTTCGAAGGTTACGTGCAGGTACTCGTCGTCGTTGGTTACGGTAACAGTACCTGATTCGATAGTCTGGCCTGCCCAAAGGGTAAATACCTGTGGTTCGCAATCTTCCTGAGGAGAGATTTCGAATGCTACTTCGCCACTGTTATTATTGTTGGAATTACCACGGTTTTCGTCGACTGAATCAGCCGTTCCGATCAAGCTGTCGCAAGATGCAAACAGAAGTGCAGATACGAAAACTATAACTCCCAGATATAGATTTCTTGATTTCATAATAAGTTTTTTTTATGTGCAGTTTATTTAGTGCAGAACACTCTCTCTTAAAAGCATAGATTTCTGCTGCACAAATATAAAAAGCCCAAGTCATATATTTACTGACACTTAATTAGAAACCGTTAATTCAAAAAGTCTGCGTTTACTGTTTTTATTGCACCTACACCTATCCTGTTTGTTATATTTTCCTAATATAGCAAGAAGCCAGCTGTCCTTTGGTTTGTACTCACCCCTGAATTATAGCTGTTATTAAAAAATAATACAGCAGTATGATACCCCTTACACCTCGGGCCGGGGAATTTCGATAATTTCACCAAGTTTGCTGTACTTGAAGCCGGCTAATCTGGCTATGGGCTTTACCTGCTTTTCGTCTATCCGGGAGTTTTCGATTAGCGCATCATCTGCATAGAAATGGACTACACGGCCGAAAATAGCGTCGCTGCCTCCCTTATCTTCCCCAAGAGAAAGCGTTTTGTACAATCGGCACTCCATTCGTACCGGGCTTTCCTTCACCCCGGGTGCTCTCACAATTTTTGATTCTACCGGCGTGAGACCGGCCTTTACGAATTCATCAACATCAGCATCATAAAGCCCTGAAGTTTCGTTTAGTTCATTTATGATGTCTTCCGTGGCCACATTCACCACAAACTCTTCCGTTTCGATTATGTTTGTAAACGTATCTTTCTTCTCATCACCCTTTTTGTATCGTATTGGGAAGAAGGCAAGAATCATCGGATTAAAGCAGGCAATGGTATAAAAAGAGTATGGCGCCAGATTCAAAACTCCATCTTTGCTTTTTGTGGAAACAAACGCAATCGGCCGCGGAATAACAGAGCCAATCATAAGTTTATATCGTTCTTTCCCGCTTAATGTATCTGGATTAATGTGCATCGTAATTGCTTAATTATTTGTTTTTATAATTCATTTTTAAGGTATAAAAAAACCCGGCACTTTTGGAAAAGCACCGGGTTAAAATACTGCTGATTTCATCCCTTAGGCGTGATCAATCCAGGAATACGGATAATGACCATCATCGAGCTCTTTGGCAGCCTCTGTCATGTGAAGCGGCCGGAAAGTATCAATCATCACCGCATATTCGTCGGTGCCTTCTTTGCCGATACTTTTCTCCACCGTGCCCGGGTGCGGTCCGTGAGGGATACCGCCGGGATGATGCGTAAGCGAGGCAAATTCGACTCCTTTACGACTCATGAAATCGCCCTCAACATAGTACAGAACTTCATCTGAATCTACGTTTGAGTGATTATACGGTGCCGGTATCGACAGCGGATGGTAATCGTACTTCCGCGGGCAGAATGAACAAATCACATAATTATGAGCTTCGAACGTCTGATGCACGGGTGGCGGCTGATGCACGCGGCCCGTTATCGGCTCGAAATCCTTCATATTGAAAATATATGGGTACAAATAACCGTCCCAACCCACTACATCAAACGGATTATACTCGAAGAAGTAATGGTGAAAACGCCCCTGCTTTTTGATGCGCAGCTCAAACTCACCCTTTTCCTCAAAAAAGAGCGGCTCTTGCGGCACACGGATATCACGCTCACAAAACGGGCTGTTTTCCATAAACTGCCCCATGTTAGAAACATAGCGTTTCGGGAAATGCACCGGCCCGGTTGAGTCGGTTACCAGCATCCGATTGTCATCGGTAGTGAAATGAATTTTAAATGTCGTGCCCCTCGGAACAACGATGTAGTCGAACGGCTTGAACTCAAGGCGGCCAAACTGCGACTGCATATAGCCTTCACCCTTGTGGATAAAGATAACCTCATCGTGTTCGCCGTTTCTATAGAAGTAGTTCATCGGCTCGTTTGGCAGACAAACTGAGATCTTTACATCATCATTGTACATAAGGCAAACCTGACCCGAAATCGGATCACCGTGAGGCTTCATGTCTTTAGTAAGCAGGTGATGATGCCGGAGTAATCCTTCCTTCCAGGGCTTAATAATAATCTCTTTGCCCTGTTCAACCCGCTTTACGTTCGTAGGGATGTTATGGTGGTACAACAAAGATGAACTCCCGCTGAAACCCTCAGCGCCGAAGAGCTCTTCGGTATACAATTCACCATCTTCACGGCGGAACTGCGTGTGGCGTTTATGCGGAAATTTTCCTAATGAATGGTAATACATAATCAGACAAATTGAGTTTTGGTTTTGGCTAATGAAGTCAGCCACCGCACGATAATAAAAACCGTCCGGGGCTGATCTCAATAATGTATTACAGGTTTCCGCGTACGGCCTGCTCGCGTTCGATTGATTCGAATAACGCTTTGAAGTTTCCTACACCGAAACCACGGGCGCCCTTACGCTGGATAATTTCGTAGAATACTGTTGGGCGATCCGAAACCGGCTTGGTGAAAATCTGTAGCAGATAGCCTTCATCATCTCTGTCTACAAGAATGCCCAGACGCTCGAGATCGTCGATATTCTCATCGATCTGTCCAACACGTTCAATAAGAGTTCTGTAGTACGTAGTCGGAATATTCAGGAACTGAACCCCGTTTTTCTGCAACTTGGTTACCGTGTCCACAATATCAGACGTGATTAGGGCTACGTGCTGTACACCTGCGCCGCCGTAGAAATCAAGGTATTCCTCAATTTGTGATTTTTTCTTACCATGCGCCGGTTCGTTAATCGGGAATTTGATGCGCCCGCGCCCGCCGGCCATCACTTTCGACATCAAAGCGGAATATTCCGTTGCAATATCATTATCGTCGAAGTGCAAATACTGGGTAAAGCCCATGACCTCTTCATAGAATTTAACCCAATCGTTCATTTTACCGAGCTCTACGTTTCCAACGCAGTGATCCACAAACTCAATTCCTACCGGAGTACCTTTTACCGGGAAATCGATTTCCTGGAAACCAGGGAAAAAGATACCTTTATACTCACTGCGATCAATAAAGCTATGAATAGTATCTCCATAGGTACGAATAGCAGCCATTGTAATGACTCCGTTTTCATCTTTAAACTCGGTGGGTTCCATGGCGCTTTCACCACCGCGTTTGAGACATTCGGCGTAGGCGCCGCGAACGTCTTTAACCAGCATGGCAATATCCTTTACACCGTCGCCGTGCTGACGAATATGGTCAGCTATATCTGAATCACCTGTAAGCGGAGATGTAAGCACAAAACGTACGTTACCCTGCTCGAGCAGGTAAGAAGCTTTATCGCGCACACCAGTTTCAAGTCCGCGGTAGGCAACCACATTAAAACCAAAGCAGTTAATGTAGTAATGAGCGGCCTGTTTGGCGTTGTTTACGTAAAGCTCAACGTAATCAATATCGATCAGCCCGAGATGGTCTTCATATTCTTTTTCTACTCGTTCGTCAACGAGTGTTCCTTCTGCTGCTGTTTTTGTACTCATAATGTTAGTTGTTATATGATGGCTTGAAAAAGCGCTTTTTTAATTAATACATTCATCAATATAAACAAATATGCAGTTCTTTCATTCAGACGGATGGCCCGGAATGTTAAGAAATGTTGTGTCCGGGAAGCCTTGCCGCATATTTTCATTCGATTATCCAAGTATGCAGATTTTTAGAGCTTCTTGCTTCCATAGCGGCATTCAGGTGCTTGTGTACCTCAAAGGGCATGTCGCATAAAAAAGCCGAACCCATCGCTGATTATCAAGCGATGAATCCGGCAATTTTCAAGCTATAAAATGTGAAAGCTACTTAACCAGCGTCATTTTTTGGGTCAGCGTTTGGTTACCAGACTTCAGCCTGTAGACATAAACTCCGCTTGTAAGCTGAGAGCCATCGAAATTAACCGTATGCGCGCCCGATGACATGGATTCATCAACAAGTACGGCTACGCTTTGGCCAAGCATGTTAAACACCTCGAGGCGTACTTCTGCAGACTCCGGCAGCTCAAACGAGATAAGCGTTGTCGGGTTAAACGGATTCGGATAATTCTGAGATAGCTTCACCTGCTGAGGATTATCCGGCTGTGAAATATCCGTTGGCTGCTCATCATGAATTATGATTACCAGACCGGAGGCTTGGGCTGCTACCGTTTTAGCTTCAGCATTCAGTTTCCGGTTTCCTTTATTCGCAACATCGCCCATCATTTCTGTGGTCGGATCGAAGCTGTATTCGCCTGCCGAATTCAAATCTACCGTTTCCCCTGTTTTACGGTTATAAAGCTCCGCCATCAGATTTCCGGGCATATCCAAGGGTTCCCACGACAGCGTTAACGTTTCGGCATTTAGGTAATGAGTCGACAGAATTCCAAGGTCTATTTCAACCGGAGCTGCAAGCTCGCGGGGAAGCGAGGTGATATCCATAGCGGTTGCTTCATCCGACAGGCTGAAAAGCGTCAGGAATTCAGATTCGAGCGGCATAAGTTTAAAAGCACTGAATGTATCGAATCCATCCCGGGCTTCATCATTAAAATAGATTAGCGTAGATGAAGTTTTTTCTCCCTGTTCGAGTTTCAACATAAGCTGACCATCCTGAGATTCACTACGGTAGAACTCAGCACCGGAATCTTCGGCGGATTCATCAACGCTCAGGAATGGCGTGTCTGTGTTGTTGGCCTTCACCCAAAAGCCTTGCCATGATGCGATTTTTCCATCCGGCAGGGTACCGGAAACTCCGTTCCAGGTCAGATAATCGCCTGCGGCCGGATCGTAAATATAGATGGTATTATCCAAACCTTCTTTATTCCAGGCCGATTCGGTATCCCAGTTGATATCAAACGGAAACGGGTTACCAACCAAATTCCAGCCGTCGTCGCTATCGGTATAGCTGCCACCAGATAACGTAATCGAGACCGGCGGCTCAATGGTACCTGAATGTGGTATGCCTTCAATATTTAATATCTTTGGAAAGCCGCCGTTCACACCGTCTTCAAGCGGATTATCATCTTCGAAAACAAAAGCCGCAAATCCCTGACCGGCAGACATTTCAAGAGAGGCACTACCAGCCGGAGCATATCCTCGGGATGATGCATCCGATGCGCCATCACCTTCGGAATAAGTAAACACATTCGCATCGCCGGCTTCGGAATCGGCACCTTCAAATCCTTGTGTCCAGATGCCGCTCAGTAGGTCACCGAATGTACCGTTCTCAACAGGCGATGAGAACAGACGCCAGCCCTCGGTATCGGCTATAATCTGCTCGACAGGGACATCATCTGCGGGTGACTCATTCAATACAAGTTTTGGCCTGAAGCCTGTATCAAACTGACTCGCAAAGTTTTTTAGAGTTCTATAGCCTGTATCTACACTAAATGTATCTGGCTGAAGTCGAAAAAACACCCAGGTATTACCCGTATTTATAGCACTATTAATTCGTGCGTTTATGAAGTTTGTCACATCAAATTCCACATACCGACCTGTCTCGTCACTAGGGTTGATAAACTGAGCGGTTAATGTCACGTAACTATTATTACCATTAAATCCATCATCATACTCTCTTAGTGCCGCCGTAATATTTGATGGGGGGATTGATGATGCCCGGTTTATACTTGAAGCCCAAAGCTGGGTAGTGAATTCGGGTTCATCTACTGTAGGGGCAAATCCGGTGTAGTAAACCTTAAAAATGGCGCTTTCAACTGGTTCAGTTACACCTTCCAGATCAAATTGAAAAATAGAACGCCACCACTCCTCCTCAATTGGGCTGTTATCTGTTACCTGTACCCGAAATCGTTGTTCAGGCAAATTTTGGATTGGGTATACTTCAACAAAAAAACTAGCCCCAAATGCAAAGCCTGCTTTTAAACTATAGCTGTTTTCATCAGCTATAATTGTCTGGGTCTGAGCTAGTGGTGTACTCGGTAGTAGTAATAGTACAAGTATAACTGCTGCTAGGTGAATGTAATAGCAATGATGTTTCATAACGACGTAGAGATTTGTGTTTAAAATGACGTATCAAATCTCTATGCGTATTTTTTCTGAAAACCAGCAAAAAAAACTAACCTGATTTTTAAGAATAACCCGGTAAAGGAGGTATTTATAGTTCTTTATTTTTCCGAATGATGGCTTTATAGGCCTCAACCACGCCCCAGGTTGCTTCTCCACTCGTTCGGACCAGCCCGTCCATCGTATCCATTTTGGCAATTCCGTTGGCGGGGGTAAACTTCATACCAGCAAGCTCAAGCGCCGGTATATCCCCGCTGCTGTCGCCTATATATGCCATCTGATTCATAGAAATTTTACAAGAATCGGATAGCCAGCGCAGCCCGGATGCTTTATTCGACCGGCTCATTATTACGTTTATCGAAATTTCTGTACGGTGTACCTCAAAATCGGGATGTGTATGCTCCACATGAGCTTTCACCTTATTGTACATCTCGATTATGATGTCTTCATTGGTATGTATAATACCAACATCGGTGCGCTTGGTAAACTCAACAGAAGAGCCTGTATAGGCACTTATTATGTTAGACTCAACCCAATTCCGTATATCCGCAATCTCAGACTCCCGCTGTTTGTCGAGATGATCCGGCCAGTGCAGCCTCACATTTACGGGGTCAAACATCCCCCCTCCGCTTTCAAAAATGAGCGGTTTATAAGCACCGAGCCACTGTCCTACGGCTTCTACATACGGCTGTGGCCGCCCGCTGCAGATTGTTACCGGCGGTACATTAGGATCGGATTTACTACGGTCGTTAAGTCTGCGTATTTCTGCCAGCGCATCCCATTCGGGTACTTCAAAAGGCATAGTAATACAGCCGTCGATATCGAGAACAAAGAGTTTAATCATAGCATATGCCGTGTTTTCAGGACACAGCCCGTTTAAATATTAATAATAACGAAGTCACGAAGCGGGAGGTTTAATAGCAAATATCTCAGGCCCGGTTTTCAATTGGCTTGCGATAGGCGGGAATCATCATGGAAATCACAACAAGCAGCAGTCCGGCCGCCGTTGGATACTGATATCGGTTGGCATAGTCCGAGAACCTCTCCGAAGCGAACTCCCTTCGCTCGAGCTCGGCCAGCTGAGATATGAAGCCATCAATACGGTCGTTACCTCTCCGGATTTCGTAGTAACTGCCTCTCCCAATTTCAGCAATTCTGCGCAGGTTATCCGGCTCAAGACGGGTTGTAACCACACTGCCAGAACGATCCCGAAGATTACCCACGGGCCTGCCCGAATTATCAAACACAGGTATCGGGGCCCCGGACAAGCTTCCAATCCCTACAGTATAAACATACACGTTCTGATCCCGTAGCCGATTCATTTCCTGCTCGAAATCCGGACTGTGATTTTCACCATCAGAAAATAGTAATACAACTTTGGCGGCATCTCTGGCCGACTGCGGCTGATCCTCAAAAACCCGTGCGGCCTCACGCAATGGTGCCCTAAAGTCGGTACCGGCATGCGGAAACTGATCTGTCGAAGCCAGGTCGAGATACATCCGGAATGCGGAGTAGTCTGTAGTTAACGGAGACTGCAGAAACGCCTGATTCGTAAATAGTACGAGGCCAATCCGGTCGCCCTGAAGCCGGTCAACGAGGCTCGAAATTTCAAACTTTGCCTTGTCCAGACGGTTTGGTCTAACGTCTTCGGCCAGCATGCTGCGGGAAACGTCCAGAACAACAAGAAGGTCGACACCTTCGCGCTTCACCTCACGAATTTCGCTGCCTATTTTGGGGCCGGCCATTCCGATAATCAACAGCGCAAGTCCGGGATACAGGAAAAGATGCTTCAGCTTGCGGCCGCGGCTCCAGCTTTTGGTGCTTAAGCGACCAATCATTTCCGCAGAGAAAAATTTCCGGACCCGCTTTTTACGACGGAGGCCAATGTACCAGCCTGCTGCAAAAAGTAGCAGAGGAACTACAAGGAGCCATAAAAGTTGGGGGTGTTCCCAGATCATGCGTCGATTAGTATTAGCTGAAAGTCCATAACGTTGTTCCCGGTCGGGCCGGTAAAAATAAGGTCACCGAGCGTCTTAAAAAAGTGATAGGAGTTGAAATCCTTCAGATAGTCGCTGGCATCCATTCCTAATTCAGCTGCCCGTTTACTGGTATCTGATGCAGCAAACGCACCTGCAACATCCGTATTGCCATCTACGCCATCGGTTCCTGCGCTCAGAAGCAGCGTATTTTTTCGTCGGCTGATCTTTTTTGACATCAGCAGGGCAAGGTGCAGATTACGGCCTCCTTTACCATCACCCTTAACGTGCACCGTGCTTTCGCCATGAAAGATATAGGCCCGCTTGCCGGATTTCATCTTCCTGATTTCTTTGGTGATGTGCTCCGCGACTTTATCTGCCTCCTCCGTATACTGCTTACTGCTCACGAACGTGCTGAACCCCATGTCTTTGCACAACTTTCCGGCTTCTTTCGCAAACATCCCGGAGCTACCGATAATCACGTTACGGTGATTTGTATGCGGCTCTTCTTCAGATTCCAAATCATGCACCGAAAGAAACTCAACTACAGCAGGTGGAACCTTATCGGTGAGGCCAAACTTTTCCAGAACTTTGAGAGCATCTTCTTTTTTGCTTTTACTTTGTGTTGTTGGTCCGCTTGCAATGAAGTCAGGATTATCTCCCGGCACATCCGAAATAATTAGTGATGCAGAGGTGCCGGCCTTAAGAAGTTTTGCCAGTTTCCCGCCTTTTATAGCAGATAGCTGCTTCCGCACGGTATTCATTTCCTGTATAGTTGCACCGCTTTTAAGAAGGGTATCATAAACTTCCCGTATTTCTTCGAGTTCCAGCTGCCCTGCCGGTACTTCCATTAACGAGGATGCGCCTCCTGATATAAGGAAAATTACACAGGCGTCTTTGGGTATACTTCGGGCGAAATCCATAAGCTCAAGTGAGGATGCGACCGTTTGCTGGTCCGGCACAGGATGTGTGCCTTCGAAAACCTGAATTATTGAAAGATCGGATTCCGAGCCAGCGGGAGCAATTACCACACCATCTCTGATGCGGTTACCAAGTACCGATTCCAAACCTGCCGCCATTTGCACCACGGCCTTTCCGGCCCCAATAACATAAACCGGCACCCTTGATTCATGAGTCAGCTTTTTGCCCTGGATTTTGATATGACCCGCGTCTACCTGAATGGCTTTTTTTACCAGGTTGGCTGGGCTCATTTCTTCAAGAGTTTTGCGAAATATTTCGGTGGCTGATTCTCTGAGGGTTCCCATAAGCAGCTTAAGTTAATTAGTCAGGGTTATGAATTTGGATGATAAGATGTTGGCTGTCTTGAAAATAAACAATTCAGAACAACCATCGTTCAATTTATAACAGGCATTTAAATGCTGCAAAGCATCCAATTACTGTCTGTTACTTTGTGCCTGTGTTTTGTATTTTGTAAAATTGCCATCCAAATACACAATCTGATTATCCGTTTTTTATGACCGACATCCATATTTACAACACCCTTTCCAGGAAAAAAGAGCTCTTTAAGCCACTTACGGATGGTTTCGTTGGTATTTATGTGTGCGGTCCAACTGTTTATGGCGATGCCCATCTCGGGCACGCAAAAAGCTACACATCGTTCGATGTGGTTGTACGCTATTTTCGCTACAAAAACTTCAGGGTGCGATACGTACAAAACATCACCGATGTCGGGCACCTTACCGACGATGCCGATGAGGGTGAAGACAAACTCGCCAAGCAAAGCCGCATCGAGCGGCTCGAACCTATGGAAGTAGCCGAGAAGTACACCAACCGCTACTTTGCAGACATGGACAAGCTCGGGCTTCTGCGGCCAGATATCACCCCGAGGGCTACCGGCCATATACCCGAACAAATTGCCATGATTGAAACACTGATTGAGCGCGGGCATGCCTACGAAGCCGGTGGTAACGTGTATTTCGATGTAACCTCCGATCCCAATTACGGCAAGCTCAGCGGCCGCAGTCTGGACGAAGCCGAATCAGGGACCCGTGTGCAGGCAGCAGGCGACAAACGTCATCCATCGGATTTTGCTCTCTGGAAAAAAGCCGACGAAACACATCTTATGAAATGGGCTTCCCCCTGGGGCGTAGGTTATCCGGGCTGGCACATCGAATGTTCGGCCATGAGTACCAAATACCTTGGCGAAAGTTTTGATATACACGGTGGCGGGCTGGAAAATCAGTTTCCCCACCACGAGTGCGAAATTGCACAAAGCAGCTGCGCCCATGGAAATGACCACGAGCACCCGTTCGTAAAGTACTGGATGCACAACAATATGGTTACGCTCGAAGGTCAGAAAATGGGTAAATCCCTGGGCAACGCCATTTCGCTGCGACAGTTTTATGATGGAAACCATAAACTGCTAACCCGCTCCTGGGATCCGCAGGTTATCCGTTTTTTCCTTCTTCAAAGCCATTACCGAAGCACCACAGACTTCAGCGAGAAGGCGCTCCTGGCCGCCGAAAGCGGATTTGACAATTTGAAAACATACCTGGCCGATCTGCTCAATTTTGCGAAAAAAGAAGAGAAGACCGGTGATGCCATCCCGCTCGAATCGGTCATCGGTGATATCGAAGGATCCATGAATGATGATTTCAACACGGCACAGGCGATGGCACATGTGTTTACCAGCATTAAATCGGTGCGGGCTGCATGTAATTCCGGCGCCATTCCTAAAAACCTTCAGCCATACGTCGAATGGATGGAAACATTCCTCAACGATGTACTTGCAATCTGGCCGGACCTTAGCGAGAAGCAGACCGGCGACGAGCACATAACCAAAGGACTGATGGAGCTCATTATCGAGCTGCGTCGTGATGCAAGACAGGCCAAAAACTTTACCGTATCCGATCAGATACGCGACAAGCTCAACGAGCTTGGTATAAAGCTTAGTGATACCCCCGATGGCACAACCTGGTCTGTCTGAATAGCGACCTGTAGCAGCTACTATCAATTAGATTGAAATTTTTAAACAAACATACATGAATTCTTCTTATTTCGTCTGGCATGGCGACCCCGTGATGTTCGAGTTTGGCCCCATCGGCCTTCCATTTGATATCAGTATTTTCGGACTCGTGCTTTCTGCCATTCTAATTTACATTGGCTACTCACAGCTCGACAAAACCTACAATCCGCAGCCGGATAAACGAAGAAAGAAAGCTAAAGCAGAAGCTAAGAAGCAGGAGTCCCTTATTCCTGGCACTCATATATTAGCTTTGGTTGCCGGTTCACTTATTGTTGGTCAGATTCTTTTTCTGATTATTCCATCACCGGTTATAAGCAATATTGGCCCGATTGAAATGCGCTGGTATGGCTTCGGATTTGCCCTGGCTTTTATTCTGGGATACTTCCTTGGCTCAAACATGTTCAGGCATGCAGGTTATAAGCAGGAAGACGCTGACGCCCTCCTCACCTATCTTTTTGTTGGTACCATAGTTGGAGCCAGGCTTGGCGAAGTGATGTTCTACAACCCGGAATATTACCTGCGTAATCCGGCAGAAATCGTAATGATCTGGCGCGGCGGCCTCGCCAGCCATGGTGCTTTCATTGGCAACATTCTGGCTATCTGGCTGTATGTGCGTAAACGTCCGCACATCACCTATATTTGGGTGCTCGACCGAATGACCATTCCCTTTGCTATTGGCGGCGTTTTTGTACGAATTGGAAACTTCTTCAATTCCGAGATTTACGGGCTTCCAACCGATTTTTCACTGGCAGTAATCTTCGAGCGTGTTGATATGCTGCCGCGCCATCCTTCCATGCTGTACGAGGCAGGAGTTGGTGTGCTATTATTTGTGATTTTATGGGGCATGTACAAATACTGGAAACATCAGCCGCCGGCCGGAGCGCTGCTTGGCACCTTCCTTACGGTGCTTTTCACCGGTCGCTTCCTGATAGAAATTACTAAGGTCGAACAGGCCGACTTTGCCGTGGAGTGGATTGTTGGCATGGGGCAGCTGCTAAGTATACCGCTTGTAATTGCCGGACTATACATCCTTATATCACGCGTCGACTGGAAAACGCATGGCCGTAATAAGGCCACTGAACCATCAGCCTGAGCCAAAATATCAAGAGAAAACCTGCACCAATTATCCTAAACTAGCTAATTAACAGAATGTCTGACATCAAATTTGGTACCGACGGCTGGAGAGCCATCATCGCAGAACAGTATACTTTCGATAACGTAGCGCGCGTGGCTGCGGCAACTGCGGCGTGGATCAAAGAAAGCGGAGTCACACAATACGGCGTTGTTATCGGCTATGATGCCCGTTTCCTAAGCAGGGAATTTGCATTACTAAGCGCACGAGTAATCGCAGCTGAAGGACTTACGGTCAGGCTTTCCGACGACATTACGCCTACACCTGCAGTAAGCCTTGGGGCTCAGCAGTTCGATGCCGTTGGCGTAGTAATAACAGCCAGCCATAACCCGCCCGAGTACAACGGCTATAAAATTAAAGCGCCGTTTGGCGGCTCGGCTTCTCCGGCGCAAATATCCGAGGTTGAAGCCCTGATTCCAAAGTCATACGAGCACGATTCTCTACCCTCCGTTGAAGAGTTTATCGGTCAGAAAGCCATCATTATAACCAATTTGAATCAGCGCTATCTGGATGTAATTCGTGAACGAATTGATCTTGATCTCATAGCAAAAGACGGTTCAAAAATTGCGCACGACTCTATGTTTGGCTCGGGATCTGGCATGATATCAGCTTTGCTTGGCAATCAGGTTGTGAACCTGCACGACGATCGTAATCCGGGTTTTCACGGAACGGCGCCCGAACCAATTGTTAAAAACCTGATTGAACTGCCCGAAGTGATCCGTGCCAATACGTGCTCGCTCGGTATTGCAAACGACGGAGATGCCGACCGCGTTGGAATGTTCGATGAAAACGGCAATTATGTGGATTCACATCAGATTTTATCGCTGCTCACAAAGTATATGGCCGACACGCGGGGGCTGAAAGGCGAACTGGTGAAAACTGTATCTACCACAGACATGATGCGGAAGCAGGCTGAAAAATATGGCCTCACCATCCTCACCACACCAATCGGATTTAAGTACATCACTGAAAAGATTCTTGAGGGTGATGTGCTTGTTTGCGGAGAAGAATCAGGCGGGATTGCCGTAAAAGGACACCTTGCAGAGCGTGATGGAATCTATATCGGCCTTCTTATTACCGAAATGTGTGCCCGACGCGGCAAGTCGCTCAGCGCTCTGGTACAGGAGCTTTTTGATGAATTCGGTGAGCACCACTGCCGCCGGAATGATCTTCATACTACAGAGAAAAGAAAGCTCGCCATGATCGATTTCTGCAAAAACGAAAAGCTGAAATCCATTGGCGGATCCAAAGTAGTAAGCGTTGAGCAGCCGGACGGCATAAAGCACTGGCTCGAAGACGGCGGCTGGCTTTTAGTGAGGGCATCTGGCACGGAACCTGTTCTGCGCATCTATTCAGAAGCCTCTACGCAAGAGCGTGCTCAGCAGCTGGTAGATGAGGTAAGTGAAATGGTGGAATCAGACGTGATATTCAGCTAATTAAGAAGCATATTGGTGCTGTTTAAATGAGCAGCACCAACACATTAGCCGCAACAAAAGTAATTCCAAAAATTAGGGCTACCACCATAAAAGGCCGCGGTACTTTAAGTGCCTGAATTTCTTCCGGAGTTTCGAGATCTCTAACCATGAGAAAACTCGAAATAAAGCCCGCAATTACATATGAGACAAAAAGAATGGGAATAAGCAGCTTCAGCCCGTAGAGATCCTCGCTAAACAGATATATAAAGCTGATAACAAGCCATACAACTTCGACTGTCGAAGCTATGGAGCTTATCCTGCTTGCTTTTCCGTTCTCTTTAAGCAAATGTACAGCATCCGCAGTGAGAATAAGCCCAATAAGTACGCTTACGGGTGTGTACAACATAGATTTTAATTACCGTAAAAGGCGTTGAATTCTTTATTTATTAGAATTCTTAATGTGCAGATGATTTGTGAAAGTTACAAATACCCTGTTGACTCATTTAGAAAAAAAGGGTGGAATTATGTACTACATATCCCCCAATTCGAACAGCTGAAGCAACCGAACGTTAAGCTCGTTCATCTCCCGTGTCGAGAGCGTACCCAAACGCCCTGCAATAAAGTCTTTTTCTATGGTGAGCATTTTATTCAGTTTCACCAGAGATCTTCTCTTGAGTCCATTACCTTTCTTGGGGTGCAGAATCAGATCACAATCGTCCTGCAGCTCTACCTGGGTGGTAATAAATGCTACTGTTGCGCTTCCTTCGTTATCAAGCCCCAGAACCAAAGCGGGCACGAGCTTCAAATTCATGTCTGGCCGGCTGTGATACGAAAGTGGTATTAAAACAATATCTCCCTTGTACATTTAGTATTTTTCTTTAAGGTCATCCAGTGTGTAGATTTCTTCTTCATCTTCCAGAAATGACAGCGAAAGTATGTTGCAGGACAACTCGCAAAGATTCTTTGTCTTTTTTAAATCGAAATCGAAATCATCCTGTTTCGACTTTTTGCTTTCATTGCTGAAATGGGCTGTGTACTGTCCGTTATTATTCAGGTCAGGCACTTTGGATTCATCAAACATGAATAGATAACATTAGTTTATGGTTTCAAATGTGACCTTTCAAACCAGCACCCATAGGCTTTCGTTCAGAAGTTTTATCATTTATGGAAAGCGTAAGTGTCTTCATTTTATAGCTGAAAGTTAGCCTGAGCCCGAAACGGACTGTCTTGCAGAACGTTACGCCTTTTCACTTAGGCCATGTTCTTTTCAATGCTGCTATCAAAAAAAACTGCGGCAAAAAAAAAGGAGTCCGGCAAAAACCAGACTCCTTTTTCAGAAAGCATCATAACGGCGATCTCATACTACTGTCTGCTGAGACCGTGAGTCGATCCGCAGGTGCACTGAATGCGCCCTTCGGATTCGGTTACAGCATGGAAATCGAACTGCGCATCGTAACCGTCACGTTCCCACCAGAACGGCAGGCGCTCGCGATTTACGTTTCCAATTTCGTGCATGGTTTCTGCATCGTACAGACGACCATTGAGCATGGTATGGGTTACGAACTCGGTATCACGAAGATTCTCGAGCGGGTTGCCGTCAATCAGAATCAGATCGGCCAGTTTACCTGCTTCAAGTGAACCGATATGGTCTCCCATTCCGATGTAACGCGCTCCGTTAATTGTTGCGCTGCGAAGAGCCTGCATCTGAGACATGCCGCCCTGTTCGAACATCCAGAACTCCCAGTGTGCTGCAAGCCCCTGTAGCTGGCCATGGCCACCAACATTCACCAAAACGCCGCGCTCGTATAAATCTTTTGCCAGAGCCGCGCTTTTAAAATGCCCGGCCTCGTATTCTTCGTAAGGAATCATGGTGCGATGTCGCGAGCGGGAATCAACAACACCGCGAGGTGTAAAGCTGAGCAACCGCTCTTTTTCCCAAACGTTTGTATGCTGGTACCAGTAGTACTCACCGCTCACGCTGCCGTAGTTAACAACAAGCGTTGGCGTGTAGCCTACTGCTGAGCTGCCCCAGAGTGAAAACACATCGTTGTACACCGGATAAATCGGAATGTTGTGCTCGATACCCGTATGCCCGTCCACAATCATACTCATGTTGTGGGTGAAGGTGGAACCGCCTTCCGGATATACAAGAATACCGTATTCTCGTGCTGCCTGCATAACCATTTGTCGCTGATCGCGGCGAGGCTGGTTATAGCTTTTCACCGAATGCGCACCGAATGCCGCAGTACGACGTATAGCAGAACGCGCATCATCAAGACTGTTAACCACTGCTTTGAAATCACCTTCGGCACCGTATAGAATTCGACCGGTTGAGAAAATTCTCGGGCCAGTCATATGTCCGGCTCTGACCATTTCAGCCTGTGAAAAGATCATTTCGGTGTTCGAGGACGGATCGTGAACTGTGGTAACGCCGTAGGCCAGATTCGCAAAGTATTCCCACTGCTGCTGCGGGCTGAGGCCATCCCGGAAGTTACCGATATGCGCATGCACATCCACAATTCCCGGCATGATGGTTTTCCCTTCCGCATCAACAACAAATGCATCAGACGGGATCTCAACATCACCGGCTGCGCCTAGGCTGTGAATACGGTTTTGATCTATGATGATGGTGCCGTTTTCGATCACGGTGTCATCATCATCCATAGTAACAATACGCGCGTTGATGAATGCGATTCGTCCATCCGGAACATCGCTGTCCATTTCGAGCCCAATGTTTACCCCTTCACTAAGGCCCAGGGGTAATTCGGTATTGCTATCACCACTTAGGAAATCAAACGCATCATCGAGCGCTACGCTGAAGTATTCTTCACCAAGCGTCCAGTGGAGTTTACTACCGTCGCCCGACCAGTGCAGGCTGATGCCAGCATCTTCGGCTACATGAGTAACCGGAATGGCACGGGTGTTTGCGCTCAGGTTAACTTCACGACCAGACATTGGCATTGGCGCGATATAAACCTTAAACAATTCGTTAAACGCAATCCACTTGTTATCTGGACTTGGAACAAAGTTGTTCGCATACGTTGAAGTAAAATGCGTACGCTCATCGTTTCCTGTCAAATCCACGCTTTCGAACGCGCGGTTCAGGTAGCGTCCACCGAGATAGAAAATACGCTCACCGTCTGCGCTGAAACGTGCATCCGAACCGCCACGACGTATCTTCCGCTTTTCGCCTCCATCGGCCGGCATCACATAAATTCCCGGATTTAGTGTAAAGGCGTGCCCCTGATGATTATTACCGGATTCCCTGTTAAAAACCAGCATTTCTCCATCCGGCGAGAAGCGCGGTGTTCGGAATATCCCCTTTTGTTCGGTAAGCTTTTCGGGTTCCGCACCGGTGCGGGTAAGATCAAGACGCTGGATGGCGCCCATATATTCATCAGACCAGGTTACAAACACCAGATGATTTCCATCGGGTGAGAACTCAGGCTCGAACTCAAAAGCTGTTCCGTTAGTTAGGCGCTCGGGCGTGCCGTTCGGGAGCGATTTCTTCCACAGGTAACCGGCTGCATTAAATACCAGCATGGACCCGTCCGGTGAAGTAACCGCATGCCGTATAGCGCGTGATGTGAACGTATCCGGCGCGGGATCGATGGTTGGGCGCAGCGCTTCGGCCACCTGATGGGTTGCACTTACTGTAAATGGAATCTCTTGAACTTCCAGAGACTCTACGTTTAGTTTATGAATGCCGCCTTGTGCCCAGAAAACAAGACTTTCGCCATCCGGAGTCCAGCTCATGTTGGTATACGGGCCAAATATCGCCCAGGCTTCCTGCTGATCCTTGCTAAGCCCATCGAAGACGGGATACTCGCGACCGGTTTCTAGTTCACGAATAAAGAGAACAGACTGCGTGCGAACGCGCCGAATAAACGCCAGCTTTTCGCCATCCGGAGAAACGGTTGGCGTCATAGCACCACCACTGCCCCCTGTTACCCGGCGGGTCTCACCCGTTTCGCGATCGTAGCGGTTAATTACATAAATCTGGCTGTTCGGATCCTTATTGTACTGGAACATACCGCCGGGATACACATCCTGGCTGTAGTACACGTAACGGCCGTCCGGTGAAACGTTGGGCTGTCCCAAATCCTGCTGATCGTTCATTCTCTCAACCAGCTGAATTCCAGAACCGCCTGTAATGTGATAGAGCCAAAGCTCGCCGGCTCCGAGCGAACGGGTTGAAGTAAAGTGTTTACGGGCAACCAGGTAATCGCCATCGGGAGACCAGGCTGCGTTGTTGAGAAGGCGAAAGTCTTCACCGGTAATCTGGCGCGCATCGGAACCGTCGCGATTCATCACCCAGATGTTATCGCCCCCGCCTGCATCGCTGGTGAAGGAGATTTTGCTGCCATCCGGGCTGAATCTTGGCTGGAGTTCGTAGGCATGCCCGCTGCGGATTGCTGTGGCTTCACCGCCCTCAACGGGCATTATATAGATATTGCCAAGCATATCGAAGACAATATGAGTGCCATCGGGACTTACGTCCAGATTCATCCATGTGCCTTCGCTTGTGGTGTAGCTTATCTCGCTGGTAGGCCAGTTATTCCACTGCTCGCCCTCAACTTCCCAGGAGGCATCCTCATCGGGTTTCCATACATCCTGCATGGTCTGAGCACTCAGACTACAACCAGCCGTGAGGATTGCCAGCCATAAGACCGTAAAACTTTTCATAAATTTGATCATATCGTTATGTTTCTGATTGGTAAATAGCAGCGGCACTTCATCGAAACGAGAACCCCCTGCCTTCCGTTACTCATTTAAGATGTATGAAAATACTAAACACCCGCCATCATACAAGCACAACAACAGACCCGTAACCTTTTTTAACACCCGGCAGTCCCGCGCTTTTTTTGTATTTTTATGATCTCAGCTATTCACCTAATCCACTACATGAAGCCCCTTAAAGTCCAGATAATAGAATTTTTTCTTGATCATTTAATGCGACAGCATCACGAGATAGAGCGTGATCTTAGCAAAAAGATTGATCAGCCGAACGTCATCCAGATGTACTCGCTGGATAACTACCGGAACACCTTTCTGGAGCAGATTAAACTGGGCAAAGAAGTTGGGCTAAGCACGGAGGAAATTTTTGAGCTTGCCAGCCTTGTGCGAAAAGATGAATACATCCATTTCGAAAATTTCGCAGATTTGGGGGTCGGTTCCTATGTAGCGCGACTCGAGTTCGGAGGAAGCAGCACAGCCGGGAATTACGATCTTTTTCGCTACAAAGATCACTACCTGATGAACTCCCAATCCGTTAGCGGCCATAACCATTACCGTCTCGCAGCCGGAGATGAAATTGCCGCACCATTTTTTATGGATTTCTCTCTTCGCGAAGAGTATGGCGAGCAGGGAATTACAGAGTACAGCGCTTTCCGCCCCATGCTAATGCATGCAGAAGATTCTGTGCGTGAAGAACTCCGAACCATTTTTACAGGATTCGTGCACCTTAACGAACCTGATGCAGACGAGCTGGCAACATTATTTAGTATGATGGCTTCAGAGACTGATTTTCAACTCTTCGAGCAAAATCTCAGACGCTATAAGGGATTGTATGATGAAGCACCGGAAGACGCTTATACCCTGCTCCGGATGGTGGTTCCCGATCCCGAACGCATCACCTTTACCTTCAAAAAAGATCAGCTTGCTACCTGGCTTGAGACCTTAAGCGATCTGCACATCAAAAAACTGACTGGCTACCTGTTTATGGTTCTAAGTCAACAGTCTGTTCGCTGAAATGGACCCGGCTGCCGACACTCTGTTTGTGCTTAATCCCAATGCTGGAAACGGGAAAGCGGGAGTGTTGTGGGCAGAGATTATCCAAAATCATCCGTGGGTAAGGTCCAGCACCATCGAAAGCAGAAGCCCCCGTGAGCTTATAAAAAAGCTAGCAGAAGGAATTAAAGAACACACACGAAGAGTGGTCGCCGTAGGGGGCGACGGAAGTGCACATCACCTTATTAACGCGGTGATTGACTCAGGCTTTCAGAGCCAGATAGCCGTCGGTTTATTTCCCGCAGGCAGTGGTTCTGATCTCAGGCGAAATATTGGCATGCCCTCAGGCTTAGGGACAGAAGAAGTTTTCAGATGGATAATGCGGTCTGAGCCAAAAAAAGCCGGCCTTATTAAGATTTCAACCGGAGATGGAAGTTTCAGAGTGGTGAACATTTGCTCTGTTGGCATTTCGGCAGAAGTAGCGCAGGAGGTGAATTCCGGCCTGGCTTCATCCCAAAAAAAGTATTTGAGCACAGCTATCCAGCAATTAATTAAGTGGCAGGGAGTAGAGTGTATTTATACAGCCGGGGCCAACAAACCAGCGTTCTCATTATTTGATCTGCTTCTTTTTGCCAACGGCAGCTATTTTGGCAACGGAATTCCGATTATGCCGGACGCCTCGGTTTTTAGTGAAGAACTTCACGTTCTTATGGTAAAAAAACAGCCTCTCTATAAGCTATTATTTGCCTTGAGCCTCGTTCCATTTGGTTTACACACGCAAATCCCATTCATTCAAAAAAGCCTGTTAAGCACGGCAGAGATTCACACCAAAGGCGCTGCTCCGTTAACTATGGAGGCCGATGGTGAGATTTATACATCTCCGTACTTTCTGATACAAAAAGAAGTAAATGCAATCCGGCTACTCTGCTAAAAAAAATTATTCCTGACCCCAGCCTGTTGCAATTGCACCATTAATTATGCCGGTCCGGATTGTTTCCAGCTCTTGTCTCAACTCGTCGGTTAGGTTCCCTTCAAAGTAGTGAAACGGCGCCAGGTCTACATCCCCGTTTTCCAATGTTCCGTAGTGTACCGTTTCTCCGCCCCAGCCTCCGTTTTGCACGAATGTCTGTATAAGGTCGTAAACCGTGTTATCGATATTTTTAATACAGGAAGTTAACAGCTGATTTGCCATGGCCGGATAGCTATAAACCTGATCTGTATCAACTCCTATGGCCCACATGCCTCTTTCCAATGCTGCGTTAAGTGCTCCATAACCCGTAATTCCCGCAAATGGAAAAATCACAGAAGCACCTTCGTCGGCCAGACGTTTACCAATAGCGTATCCTTCTTCAGGTCTCATAAAACCTGAAGTATATTCTCCTCGTACCTCAACCCGGCCATTATGCGCTTCATTGTAAAAGGCCACACCGCTCTCGTAACCTATACGAAATTTTTCTATCTCCTCGTAAGGAGGTCCGCCTACCCAGCCGGCTAAGGGCGAATCATTGTTTTGCTCAGTTGCCCACCATGCCGCCAAAAAACCGCTAAGAAAAGCGGCCTGATCTACCTGGTAAACAAAGCTACTCAGGTTATCGGGTCCATTTTCCGGCCTGCTGTCGATGAGGGCAAAATATATATTGGGGTTTTGGTTTGCCGCTTCTACTATATATTGCTGAGACTGGTACCCCACAGTAATAATCAGATCAAAACCTTCGTCAACAAAATACGCAATGTTCGTCCGTATGTCATCCAGATCTGCGCTTTCCCGGCTTTCGGCGTAAAATTCATGGCTGTAAGCAGCGCGTTCAAATCCTGCAAAAGCAAGATGATTGAACCCACCAAAAACAAATCCGCCTTCGGAGCTTACGAGCCCTATTTTGATGTGATTATCGCTTGAATGATGGTCGCCGTTCTTTTTATCTGATGCAAAGGCAGCGGTGGTGACGAGAAGTAAAAATGCGATTATTATTGCTGGAAATGCTGATGATTTCATAAGGCACCTTGGTTAAAAAATGAAGGTGAGAAGGATGGGCACTGCTGTTCAGTTGAACTAGCTGTTTTGGAGTCTCCTGCTCCGTTTTTCAGTTTCAATAAGAAACCGGATCATCGAATCGTATGTTAATACCACGGATTGGTCATCCATGCTCTTCCAATATATCAAACGGAAATATCTTTTGCATTAATGAAATCAAACAAGTTGATCTAAGGGTCAACTAATCAGCTTGTTAGATGTTATTAACTGCTTTTTATTGAACTTTTTCTCACCTCAGGGATTTCAAAGGATAATACTGCCATTCCTTAAAACAAAGAAAGGCGCTATAATGCGCCTCCCTTGTTTAACTTAGATAAAGTGATTTCTCGTTATGATACCGATTTACCGTTCTGTGCATCACTTTTTTCGCTCTGCTCCTCGCTTTTTTTACTGCGGTCGAAAAAGTTAACATCGCGCTGCGGGAAAGGAATTGTGATACCATTTTCGTCGAATGCCTGCTTTATTTTCTCCATGTTCTCCCAGTAAATTGGCCAGAAATCCGGAACCATTGCCCAAACTCTTATTGAAAGGTCCAGACTGCTGTCTCCAAAGTTTGTAAACAGCACTACAGGCGCAGGATCGGGCAGGATCCGGCTGTCCTCTTTAAGCACGTTCAGAACAATCTCACGGGCTTTAGGGATGCTGCTGCTGTAGCTTATACCAACCTTCATTTCAACTCTTCTTCGGTCTTTGCGCGTGTAGTTTATCACTTTTGAATTGGCAAGCTGTCCGTTTGGTACCGTAATTACTTTGTTATCAAAAAGCTTAAGCTCGGTGTATAAAATGCTGATATTCTCTACCAAGCCTACATCATCACCCCACTGAATAACATCTTCTACCTTAAACGGCTTAAACGAAAGTATGATGACACCACCTGCAAAATTCGACAGACTTCCCTGAAGCGCAAGACCGATCGCCAGACCACCAGCACCAAGAAGGGCTATAAGTGAAGTAGTCTCGAAGCCAAGAATACCGGCCACTACAATTATGAGAATCAGTTTCAGTATGAATGAGGTCAGGCTCTTGAGAAACGACCGTAGAGATGGCTCCAGCTCATACTTGTCCATCAACTTTTCGAGAGCGACCATCAGGTAGCGAACCACCCTGAAACCTACAAATAATATAACGAGGCCGGTTAATATGCTCAGACCAAACTCTATGCCAAGCTCAATCATTTTTTCATATACGAACTCCAGACTGAAATCTTCCATGTACTTAATTTTATCCTTTTGTTGTGAATTTGTTTTATTTCAAAATACGTTTTAAAGCAGAACTCCGGTTTGGCAACCGGTTATTTGTTTGCTGCACATCCCTTAAAAAAGAAGTTAAGGCTTTATCATTCCATATTAAATAAAACTGTTTTATACTGTCTGCCACTCAGCGTATATCTCATTTTAACCGGCTTGCTGCCGACCGATTTTTGAAAAAAGAACAGCTCTACAAAATTTTTACCGATCCCATTCACGGGTTTATAAGCGTTCCGAAAGGTCAGACGCTTCGTTTACTCGATCATCCTTACGTGCAGCGACTGCGCCGTATTCGCCAGCTCGGGCTGGCTTATAACGTGTTCCCGGGAGCCGAACACTCCCGTTTTTCACACGCCCTGGGCGCCGTAGGTCTCATGATTAAGGTCCTGAACAACCTGCGTGACAAAAACACTACCATCACCAATGCGGAGTACGACGGCATGCTGGCCGCTATTCTGCTGCACGATATTGGCCATGGCCCGTTTTCTCACACGCTGGAGCACACGCTCATCAGCGATTTCAACCACGAGATGATGACCCTGGCGCTCATGAAAGAGCTCAACAACCAGTTTAACGGTCAGCTGGATACGGCTATCAGTATTTTTACGAATCAGCACAGCAAGCCGTTTTTACATCAACTTATTTCATCCCAGCTGGATATCGATCGTCTGGACTACATCAAGCGCGACAGTTTTTATACGGGCGTTCTGGAAGGATCTATAGGCATTGACCGCATTATAAAAACCCTGCGGGTTCATCAGGGGAATATCGTAATTGAGCGAAAAGGTATCTACGCCATCGAAAACTACATCATGGCGCGCAGATTTATGTACATGCAGGTTTATTTGCATAAAACGGTGATTGGGGCCGATATGCTGTTCCGCTCGATTTTCAAACGGGCGCGCGACCTGATGAAGGAAGGCTACGATCTTTCATTTCCGTCTCCGGCCCTTAAGTACTTCATTGAAAAGCACCCAAGTGCAAAAAAGGGAATCAGCGCGGAACTGCTTAATTATTATGTGATGCTCGACGATAACGACGTACTGATCTGCATCAAGTACTGGCAGCAGGAAAAGGATCCGATTCTGTCTGATTTGTGCCGTCGTTTCCTCAACAGAAAGTTTTTCCGGGCTTCCTCAATCGAATCTGATGCAAGCGAAAAAACGCTTAATCAGCTCAAAAAAGCCACCTCCGATCACCTGCGGAAAAGCCGAATGCCTTTTGATGATCGCAGCGTATCCTATTATCTGGGCACAACAAAAACGCTGAACGAGGCCTATAAATACAAGAATGACAGCCTCTACATTCTGGACAGCCCCGGAACCGCCGTGGAATTCTCCAAAGCAGCCGATGCCCGCCATATCGAAGCCCTCAGCAAAGTGGTGGTAAAACACTTCATCATCCACATGAAGGATATAGCGCTGCCTGGTGTATGATGGTCGAAGGTCGAAGGTCAAAAGTCAAAAGTCAAAGGTCAAAAGTCAAAGGTCTCTCATATTCGGGCTTCCTTAACCTACACAGGAATACGGCCAGGAAATACCTGATACCTGATACCTGATACCTGAATAACACATTGTCAATTGTTAATTACTTATTGTTAATTCAAGCCACTACCTGTCGCCGTAAAATGAATAATGAATAATGAATAATGACATACTGTTGGCACTGTAGCCCTGACATACTGTTATTACTGACCAACTACCAGTCTACACGCCCTCTGCGCTCGGTTTCCTGGCGGTCTTGTCTGCGCTGATCACGAGGCGGATCGGGCACATAGCCTACCGGCTGCTCGAATGCATCGTAGCTCCAGTTTCCGTTCTCGTCGTTCGAAACTCTAAGTGCCCATTCTCCAACTATAGGCAGTGCAGTACGCGCACCCTGACCAATCATGCTGCGCTCCGGGAAACGAATCCTGCGGTCTTCTCCGCCAACCCATGCACCGGCCACAACGTGCGGAAACACGCTCACAAACCAATTATCGGCAGCATTGTTAGTAGTTCCCGTTTTACCGGCTACATCCTGGCGAATTCCCATATTACGGAATCTAACGCCGGTTCCATGTCCCCAGTCTCCACCAGATACCACGCCTCTCATCATATCTATCATAACATAGGCAGTAAGCGGACTCATAACCTCCTGCTGCATTTGCGGAGGAGCCTCAAACAAAATATTTCCTTCCCGGTCTTCAATTCTGAGAATAGTAACCGGATCCATAAATACACCGCTGTTTGCAAACGTAGCATATGAATTAACAAGCTCAAGAAGGTTCACTTCTGCTGTTCCAAGCGCAATAGATGGAACTGCATTCATGGGCGATTTTATTCCCATTTTCCGGGCCATATCTGCAATCTGTCGGGCGGCGGGAAAAAGATCTTCAAGCTGATCCGTTCCGGGATGTCCGGCAAGCTCAGGAAGCATACGCACAGTTACATTGTTAAGGCTTCGTGAGATAGCTTCACGCATGGAAACCATTTCCGGGCCTGGTGCAATACTCATGTCGTTTGGTGCCCAGATATTACCGCTTCTATCTCTGAAACTGAGCGGATAGCGCGAGAACTCGTGATATGGCTGATAACCATTATCAATCGCAAGGGCATACACAAAAGGCTTAAAGGTCGATCCGGCCTGACGTCGTAATTGAGAAACATTATCACGCTGTATAGACGAATAATCGGTTCCGCCAACCCATGCAAGCACATGCCCTGTACCGGGCTCAATAGCAACGAATCCTCCTTCAAGTCGCACGCGCTGGCGTTTGATTGTATCTACAAAATCTGATTGTGCCATTAGCGAATCCAGGGCAGCTTGGCGGCTCATGCCGTGTTCGCGAACGGCCGTCTGGAACTCGCCTGACTCCTGCACATACTCTCTCAGGTGATGCGGAAACCGCTCGAAATAGCGGTTCATGTAGCGGCCGTCGCCACCGTCTCCGCCCCAAACGCGAACAAACTCACCCTGGAGTGAATCCACTTTAGCCTCCATCACCCTTTCGGCGTGGCGCTGCATATTAGCATCTATGGTGGTATGGACAACAAGGCCATCACGGTACACATCATAGCCATTTTCCGCAGCCCAGCCCATCAGCTCCTGGCGAACGTATTCACCGAAGTAGCGGCTCTGGCGGCTCTGGGCTCTCGGGCGCTGATAATCCAGCGCAATCGGCTCAGCTGCCAGGGTCTGAAAATCTTCCTGAGAAATAAAACCGCGTCTGTGCATCTGGCTGAGAACGATGTTCCGGCGGCGCTGTGAATTCTCAGGATTCAGCCTTGGGTTAAATCGTGATACGGCCTGAAGGGAACCAATCAGAACGGCTGATTCTTCCACCGTGAGGTCGCGGGACTCTTTGTTGAAATGCGTGCGGGCGGCAGACTCAATACCAAAGGCGCTGTTGCTGAACTCAACCGTGTTAAGGTACATCTGGATGATTTCCGACTTGGTGTAGTTCCGCTCAATCTGGATGGCGGTAATCATTTCGCGCAGTTTACGAATCACCGAAACGTCGCGACCAATGGAGCGATAGAGGTTACGCGCCAGCTGCTGAGAAATAGTAGACCCGCCTTGTGGTGCACCACGAAGAATGTGGTAAGGAATCGCAAGAGTACGCTGCATATCGATACCCCAGTGGTCGTAAAAACGATGATCCTCGGTGGCAATTAGCGCGTTAACGGTATGCGGGGAGATTTCATCAATCGTAACAAAGCGTCGGTTTTCGATAAAATAGGTATCGAGCACTTCCCCATCGCGGCTCATAACAAACGAAGCAATATCCGTTCTCGGGTTTTCGAGTTCCTCGATAGAAGGCAGACCTTGCGCAAGGAAAAAAAGAAAAATGCTGCCACCAATAAGCATGAGCACCAACGTTGCGGCAATCAGGCTCATAAACACGCGCATCGGGCTGCCGCTAAGTCTGTCGACAAGGCGAATCGGTCCCGATTCAGTTCTTTTTTTTGTGATCTGTACGCGTGACTGCTGCTGCTTTTTCTGGCGCTCCCTTATTTCCTTTCGGTATTCGGGATCGTTCAGGTATCGTTCTTCGTCGTATGGAAAATTATTGCTCATGTATAAAGCACGCTAACGTGTATAGGTTAAAAACTGCCGGGTATCTGCCTGCCATTTAACGAGTTCAAACCCGTTTCTGGTATAAACAGCAAGCGTGGAATCGTGACAAAAATTACCAAGGTTGATGTAAAGCCCTTCATTTGATTTGTTAAACACAGGCTTGTGATGATGACCACATATCATAACGTCTGCCCTGCCCGATTTCAGCATTCGCATGGCCCAGTTATCAATCTGTGTCGTTTCCCGCTGAAGCTTTTCAACACTGTCCCTCTTGCGGGATGCCCGCGAAAAAGAACGCATTACAGAAATGCCGGCTAAGGGTGGTAAAATGGTCTGAAATATTTTCACAAAATACGGATTTCTCAGCAAGCGGTGAAATAAAGGACGCGGGAACCCAAACTCCGTGTCGCTGAGGCCGTCTCCATGGGCAAGCATCACCTTTTGGTTTCCAAGGGTGATAGTTTTGGTTTCAGATTCAAGCTCAAAGCCAGCTCTGACCAGCCGGGGGCCGGTCCAGTTGTCGTGGTTTCCGGTTATAAAAAGCGTGGGCTGCTGCTTGTTGAGCTTTTCAAAATGCTCCAGAACTCGATTCCCGTATTCCGGCCATACGCCCCGGTATTCCATCCAGTAGTCAAACAAATCTCCAACGACAATAACGCGGCAGTTTTTCCCAATCGCTTCATCAATCAGCAGTATAAGCCGGTCTTCAATTTCGCTGTTTATTTCAGGGCTGAAGCCACCCAGATGCACATCTGACACAAAGATGACATCACCCTTCTCTAAAGCTACAGAATCGCTCATTTACCTTTATTAAAAAGCTTCAGAAACATATCAATTTCCTCATCCGGGGTCGGAGGATTTTCTACTGCACCGGGATCGGTCGCCTTCTTTTTCGGGGTTTTCTTTTTGGGTGATGGCTTTGCGGCCTTAGCTGCCGGAATCTCTTTATCTGCCTCAAGAATCCGATCGATAAAAAGCCTGCATCGCAAAATTTCCACATGATGATAAAACGCCTTGTGGCGGATTTCGCGGTCGTCCGAAACCAGAATCCAACGGGCATCTGCGCCCTCTTCAGCCATTATGCTCATTATTACCTCATCGGCCGTTCGCTCTCTGGAAAAGCTGAGCTTTAAACCTGCGTAATTGCCGGGTATCATAAGCGGTACGCCATCAAAAACAAGCGTTGCCTTTCGCTTCTCGGCCGCACAGGCTTTGCCAATACGCCTGCAAAGTTCTCTCATGGCTTCCAGATGATTTGCGCGCAGCATCCCTTTGATGTCCGGAATCTGATGCATCAGGTTGTGCGCGTCTATAAGCCATTTCTTTTTTCGCATTACGGCAGCCTAAGCCTGCTATTTTTTTCGTGAGGTGATGTACCGGATCAGGAGCTCCATTTCATCTCTACGCTCTGATTCAGGAAACTCGTGAAGCAAATCGATCGCCTTTTTACTGTAGGTCTCCATTTCACGGGCGGCTTCTTCAAAACCACCGCTCTCGTGTACAAAACGGGTGATTTTCTCAACAAGGGCGGGTTTTTTATTTTCTTTACGAAAGCGAAGTTTCCACTTCTGACGATCCAGAAAAGAGGATTTTTCAAGCGCCTTAATAAAAGGAAGGGTGATTTTCTTTTCACGAATATCGTTTCCAACCGGTTTACCGACATCGTCCACGCCATAATCGAACAAATCGTCACGAATTTGAAATGCGATTCCCAGATTAAGTCCAATTTCTCTCATCCGGTCTGCGAGCACCTCATTCTCTGATGCTGTGTGAGCTCCGCTTTCCGTACACGCGGCAAGCAAACTCGCTGTCTTATCCCGAATAATTTCGAAATATTTCTCCTCGGTCATATTCTGCAGTTTCGAAGCTTTAAGCTGGCGAAGTTCGCCCTCACTCATAGCCTTAACCGCTTTCGACATTATTTTAAGCAGTTTAAACTCATCGGCATCCAGTGAAACCAAAAGTCCTTTCGAAAGCAGAAAATCTCCTAAAAGTATGCTGGCCTTATTTTTCCAAACCTGGTTAAAACTAAGCAAGCCCCGGCGCTGTTCAGCATCATCAACAACATCGTCGTGAATGAGCGTGGCCGTGTGAAGAAGTTCAATCATGGTCGCGGCCCGATAGCTGCGTTCATTAATTTCACCACACATTCTTGCGGAATAAAGCACCAAAATAGGTCGAAGTTCCTTACCTTTCATCCGGTGCAGATATTTAATCATTTGATCAAGCAGAAACACATCCGTTTTAAGTGCTTCCTTAAAAAAAGCACGAAACTCTGCGAGTTCATTTTCTACGGGCCTGCGCAGGTCTGCGAGGCTTACTGAAGTATTAATTTTAGAATGATTAAGTTCTTTATCTTTAGTAGATTTCACAATGTGCTATTAAAAAATGCAGAAACCATTCAGCCAGACTAATAAGTACTTTTACTTGATTAGCCATACCTGAGTGCGTAATTTTCTTAATTCTGTTAGTTTTAAAAACTAAACAAATATTCCTTTGAAAACGATCAATAAAATAGGGGTTCTTACAAGCGGCGGCGACTCCCCTGGCATGAATGCCGCCATTAGAGCAGTTACCCGGTCTGCTATTTACCGAGGCCTTGAAGTAACCGGAATACGATATGGGTACCAGGGTGCTATCGAAGCAGATTTCGTGGAGATGCACAAGTTATCGGTCTCCAATACTATACAGAAGGGCGGCACAATTCTTAAATCTGCCCGCTCCAAAGACTTCATGACCAAAGAAGGCCGTGCAAAAGCAGCTAAAAATTTAAAGGCCAATAAAATTGATGCCCTTGTGGTAATCGGTGGCGATGGTACCTTTCAGGGTGCTACCATTCTTCATCAGGAGCATGGAATTCCGGTTGTAGGCATACCCGGGACAATAGATAATGATCTGAGCGGCACAGACGAAACCATTGGTTACGATACTGCCCTCAACACAGCTCTTGAAGCCATCGATAAAATCCGCGACACGGCCGATGCGCACGAGCGTATGTTTCTGGTCGAGGTTATGGGTCGCGATGCCGGCTTTATCGCCCTCGAAACAGGAATCGCCTGCGGTGCGGAGCTCACGCTTCTGCCCGAAACGCTGGTTCATCTCAATGAGATCAAGTCCTCACTCAATGAAATTTTGGCAAATAAGAAGCGCAGTACGCTTGTAATTGTAGCCGAAGGAGATGAATCTGGCGGAGCCATCCAGCTTCAGCAGAGCATCAAAGACGACTTTAAGGATATCGACATGCGCGTTTGCGTACTGGGCCATATACAGCGCGGCGGAAACCCGACGGCCCGCGACCGCGTATTAGCCAGCCGTATTGGCGTAGCCGCGGTAAACGCCCTGCTCGACGGGCACGTTAGCGTAATGGTTGGTATCGTAAATAACAACATCAAGCTAACTCCGCTAAAGAGCGGCTGGAGCAAGAAGAAGAGCATACAGATGGAAATGCTCGACCTTGTGAAAATCCTAAAATAATTTATCCTACCCATGATTCGATTCGATCACAGCTCAGCACATACATTCCTCGAACCAGATGCACTTCAGAAAGCATTTGAACAAGCCAAAACTGCATTCGGTAAGGTTCAGTCAAAAACAGGACATGGCCCGGAATGGCTGGGCTGGCGCGACATTCTTTCCGACCCTAATGATGCGCTGCTAAGCGAAGTAGATTCACTTGCACAGTCCATTCGCAATGACGCGGATGTATTTATAGTCTGTGGCATCGGAGGCTCCTACCTGGGGGCACGCGCCGTGATCGACGCCCTCACCCCGCACTTCGGTGCCGGAAAAGGCCCGGAAATTATTTACGCGGGTCACCATATGAGTGGTACGTATCTTCGCGACCTGATGAATTATCTGAAGGCGCCAAAGGCAGACGGATCTCCAAAAAGCGTTTATGTTAACGTAATATCCAAGTCAGGCACGACCACCGAGACCGCCCTCGCCTTCCGCGTTATTCGCAAATGGATACACGAAACTTACGATGACGCAAAAAAACGCATCGTTTGCACTACCAGCCAGAGCGGCGGCGCCCTGAATAAACTGATTGATGCCAATGGCTATAAAAAGTTTGTTTTGCCAGATGATGTAGGCGGGCGCTTTTCTGTACTTACACCGGTAGGGCTACTGCCAATTGCAGTTGCCGGAGTAGATATCCGCAATCTGTTTTATGGCGCTGTTTCTGCCTACAACGAAATTGAGAAAAACCCGGACGATCTGCTTACCTACGCCTCCACGCGGCTTGCCCTATACAACAGCGGTAAAGCCATGGATATGATTGCAAGTTTCGAACCTGAGCTTGGCGGTATGGGCGGCTGGATGCAGCAGCTTTTTGGTGAAAGTGAGGGTAAAAACGGCAAAGGAATGTTCCCGGTTCTGCTGGGTTTCTCGACTGATCTTCACAGCGTTGGACAGATGGTTCAGGAGGGTCAGCGCAATATGATGGAAACATTCCTGGTGGTCGATAATGCTCCAAAAGCCATCATTGTAGAAGAAGAAGACGGTGATACCGATGGGCTGAACTATCTGGCCGGAAAATCATTCCACGAAATTAACAGTAAAGCGTACCTTGGTACCCGCGAAGCACATGTGGAAGGTGGTGTTCCGTGCATCAGCATTCATTTTGATAAGCTTGATGAAGAGCATGTTGGTCGTTTCATTTATTTATGTGAAATTGCCATTGCCGTTTATGTGTACTGTCTGGATGAAAATCCGTTCGACCAGCCCGGTGTTGAAGCCTATAAAAAAGCCATGTTTCGCCTGCTTGGAAAGCCCGGCGCCTGATGTGGAATGCCTCAGCTTTGCCTAACTAACCTATTTCGATTACCAAACAACTTTCATGTCAGAATCCGGGAAGAAGTATTTCACAGCCATTGCAGGAAACATTGGTGCGGGCAAGTCTTCACTTACAGCCTTGCTTTCTAAACACTTTCACTGGCAGCCATATTATGAATCTGTAGACAACAACCCGTATCTTACAGATTTCTATGATGATATGCGCCGCTGGAGTTTCAATCTTCAGGTATATTTTTTATCGAGCCGGTTTAAACATCAGAAGCTGCTCATGCAAAAAGATGAGAGCTATATACAGGATCGAACGATATATGAAGACGTCGAAATCTTCGCAAAGAACCTGTTTGAAATGGGCCTGATGAGCGAGCGGGATTATAAGAACTACAGCTCACTTTTTGTAGAAATGACTTCGTACCTGAAGCCACCAGATCTTCTTATTTATCTTCGTGCTGATGTTCCCACCCTTGTGAAACAAATACAGCAGCGTGGCCGCGATTACGAAACCACTATTCGCATTGATTATCTTGAAGGACTAAATAAGCTTTACGAAGATTGGATTAGCCGCTATCCCTTCGAAAAGCTCATAATTGAAACCGATGAGCTCGACTTTGTGAATAACAAAGAAGACCTTGGTAAGGTAATTGAGGTCGTAGAGAACAGGCTCTATGGGTTGTTCTCATAAATCACCCTATGCCACTGCGCAGCATTGATTCTTACACTATATAGCTTTATATTGGTAAGCTTTAGAATAAAATAGTAAAATGAAGTTTAAAATTAGCGACATACAAGACTCAAAGTCAACGCGGGAGCTCACGGTGAGCCCGGCGGAGTTCAGTTTGGGTGATATAGAACACGACGGGATTAATCTCAGGGTTCATTTCACCAAGATCCTGAATACTTTGCAGCTCAAGTTTGAAGCTAAAACAAACCTTCAGTTAATATGCGACCGCAGTTTGGAAACATTCAGCTATCCGGTCACAAGTAATTATAATATTTTATTCAAACCAGATATTGAGGACGATGAGACCGATAATCAGGCTATCAGACAGCTGAATCTCTCTTCGAACATCATCGATATCGAAAAGGAAGTTCGCGACAGTATTTTATTAAGCATTCCGATTAAGAAGCTTCACCCCCGGTTCATTCGGGAAGATGGAACCGAGACGGATTACGTTGCAACATTTGGCGATTCCGGGGAACCTGAAAATGATGAAGACTCTACGGATCCACGTTGGGATGCTCTAAAACAATTAAAGAATAATAAATAAATCAGTATCAGTATTTAGCCATGGCACATCCAAAACGCAAGATATCCAAAGCCCGTAAGAACAAGCGCAGAACACATCACAAGCTTAACGATGTTACGCTTTCCAAGTGTTCTAACTGTGATTCTTTCCACAAAGCGCATCATGCATGCCCGGAATGCGGATATTACAGAGGAAGACAGGTAATAGCCGTTAACTAAAATTTTCCCTCACAGCCGGAAATCTAATGCTAAGAATCGCTATTGATGCTGTAGGTGGTGATCATTTCCCGGAAAATCCTGTTAAAGGTGCCATAGACGCTGTTAAAGAACGGCCGGATCTTGGCATCATGCTTCTCGGACCCGAAAAACTGGTCTCCGATGAAGTTGAAAAACAGGGTTATTCAGGCGATAATATCCACATTGTAGACGCGCCTCAAATCATTGGTATGAATGAAGCTCCGGCTTCCGCAATAAAAACCAAACGCAACTCATCTATTTGTGTAGGCCTGGCAATGCATGCTCAGCAAAAGTGCGATGCATTTTTCAGTGCCGGCAATACAGGTGCTCTTCTTGGAGCATCCATGTTTATTCTTGGAAAAATAGATGGTGTTCTGCGCCCTGTAATTGGAAGTACTTATCCTTCTGTTGAAGGCAATAAGTTTATGCTCGACGTTGGCGCAAATATAGACGTTAAGCCCGAAGCTCTCTACCAGTTTGGCGTTATGGGTAAAGTTTTCGCTCAAAACATGCTTGGTATTGAGAACCCTCGTCTTGGTCTTCTTAACGTAGGTGAAGAAGAAGAAAAAGGACGCGAATCTGTTCGTCAGGCGTACGAACTTCTAAAACATCGCGACGACTTCGTTGGAAACGTCGAGGGCCGCGATGTTATGAGAGCTAAAGCCGACGTTTATATTTGTGATGGTTTTGTTGGAAACCTGATGCTCAAACTCGGCGAGTCTATTCCTGAAAATGTTCTGAATATACTCAAAGCATCTAAACGCGCAGAAACCCTTAGTAAAGAAGAACTCGGATTCATTAAATCCGTGCTACTCGATGCGCTCTCTCCATTCGATTATCAGCTTATCGGCAGCGTACCGTTCCTTGGGGTAAACGGTATAAGTATGGTTGGCCACGGCGGAAGTACACCGCTTGCTATTAAAAATTCCATTTTCAGTGCAGAGAGAATGGTGAACAAGCAGGTCAACCGCCAGATTAAAGAAGCTCTGAACTAAACCAAATACTTAAATGTCAGATAAACCGAAAGCAACAATCACGGCTTTAGGCCACTATGTGCCCGACTACCGGTTAACCAATGCCGAGCTGGAAACCATAGTCGACACAAATGACGAGTGGATTCGCTCCCGCACAGGAATAAGCGAACGTCGAATCCTCAAAGATCCGGATAAAGCCACTGCTTTTATGGGCGGCGAGGTTGCCAAGGAAATTCTGAAGAACCGGGGTATCGAAGCCTCGGAAATCGATTGTATTATAGTTGCGACAGTTACCGCAGACTACCTGTTCCCTGCTACAGCTTGCCTTATACAGAGGGAAATTAAAGCTACCAACGCTTACGGTTTCGATGTATCTGCCGCATGTTCTGGCTTTTTGTATGCCCTTACCACCGGCTCTATGATGATAGAGTCTGGCCGCTATAAAAAGGTGATGGTAATAGGTACAGACAAAATGAGCTCCATCGTAGATTATACCGACCGCGCAACCTGTATCATTTTTGGTGATGGTGGTGCCGGTGTACTTCTCGAACCAACCACTGAAGATCATGGAATTATAGACGCAATACAGCGTTGCGATGGTACTGAAGCTGAACTCTTATGCCAGCCCGGCGGCGGCAGCCTCAACCCTGCTTCCGAAGAAACAGTAAAAGCCGGAATGCATTACCTTAAGCAGGAAGGCCGCGTTGTATTCAAAAAGGCTACGGAGTCTATGGCTGCTGTTTCTCTCGAGATTATGGAGCGCAACGGCCTTACTAACGACGATGTAGATTGGTTTGTACCGCATCAGGCCAATGAGCGCATCATAACGGCTACCGGTTCCCGAATGGGGCTTGATCCAAGTAAAGTGATGCTCAATATTTCGCGTTATGGTAACACAACGGCTGCGACAATACCATTGTGTCTGTACGAATGGAAAGACAAGCTCAAAAAGGGTGATGACGTCATTCTTGCATCTTTTGGCGGAGGATTTACATGGGGCTCTATTTATGTTAAATGGGGAGGGCTTAAATGAGTAAAAAAGCCGTCATTTTTCCAGGACAAGGGTCACAAAAAGTAGGCATGGCCAAGGATCATTATGATCAGAACAGCGACTTCAAAGCAATGGCCGACCGCGCCAATGAGATTTTAGGCTACAGCCTTACAGATGTCATGTTCGAAGGACCAGAGGAAACCCTCAGACAAACCGAACACACCCAGCCTGCTATTTTCCTGCATTCTGTAGCGCTTTTCAAAACGCTTGATATTAAACCCGATGCGGTTGCCGGGCACAGTTTAGGTGAATTTTCTGCTCTTGTTGGCTGCGGAGCCATTGAGTTTGAAGACGCCCTTAAAATAGTTCGCAAGCGCGGGCAGCTGATGCAGCAGGCCGGAACGCAAAATCCCGGCACCATGGCTGCAGTAATCGGCATGGAAGACGACAAAGTCGCCGAAATTTGTATGCAGGCCTCCGAAGGTGAAAACGATACAGTAGTACCAGCCAATTTTAACTGTCCGGGACAGCTTGTTATTTCCGGTCATGAGACGGCTATCGACCGGGCGCTTGTACTTCTGAAAGAAAACGGTTGCCGCATTGCCAGGAAACTGCCCGTTAGCGGTGCGTTTCACTCTCCTTTAATGCAGCCCGCCCTCGACGGACTTCGTGCTGAGCTGGAGAATCTGAGTATCAGCAAGCCATTCTGCCCTGTGTATTCGAACTATACTGCAGAAGCTACAACCGATCCCGAAGAGATTCGCTCAAATTTACTAAATCAGCTTCTGAATCCGGTTCGCTGGACACAAACGCTGCAGAATATGCATGCTGCCGGAATCGAAACTTTTGTTGAAACAGGGCCCGGAAGTGTACTTCAAGGGCTCGTTAAACGTACGCTGAAAGGCGTTGAAACCTCAGGAAACGAATAATATTATGTTCTCACTTGAAGGAAAAACAGCACTCGTTACAGGCGGCACACGCGGTATCGGAAAAGCAATTGTGCTTGCTCTCGCTAAAGCCGGAGCAGACGTTGCCTTTACATATGCCCGTTCGGAAGAAGCTGCTAAAGCCGTTCAGGCCGAAGTTGAAGCGATGGGCCGCAAGGCTATGAGCTTCCAGGCAGATGCCGTAGATTTCCAGCGTGCAGAAGAAGTAATAGCTGAAATTACCACAGGCTGGGGCAAACTAGATATTCTGGTAAATAACGCCGGCATCACTAAAGATACGCTGATTATGCGCATGAGCGAAGATCAGTGGGATGATGTAATCAACACCAATCTGAAAAGCATTTTTAACTACAGCAAAGCCTGCGTACGACCGTTCATGAAACAGCGTGCAGGCTCTATGATTAACATAAGTTCTGTAGTTGGACTTTCCGGAAATGCGGGGCAGACTAACTACGCCGCATCAAAAGCAGGAATTGTTGGATTCAGCAAATCTTTGGCCAAAGAGCTTGCAACACGCAACATTCGCGTGAACGTGCTCGCTCCTGGCTACATCTCGACTGAGATGACGGGACAGCTTCCCGAGAAAGTAATGGAATCTATTAAGGCGAGCATCCCCATGGGGCAGCCCGGCGAAGTAGAAGACATTGCACACGGGGTCGTTTTCCTGGCCAGCGACGCATCACGCTACATTACGGGTGAAACCATCCGAATAGACGGCGGCATGGCCATGTAACAGATTTTATTATTTTTAAGCCATTGGTTCACAAATATTATCTTTGGCTTATACTCCTTTTTTAGTACATTTTACCAACCAAAAACCCATAGAGAAACCATTATGTCACAAGAAATCTCAGATAAAGTAAAAGCAATTATCGTTGAAAAACTCGGCGTAGACGAAGCTGATGTAACTGAAACAGCGAACTTCACCAACGACCTTGGTGCCGATTCACTCGATACCGTTGAGCTCATCATGGAATTCGAAAAAGAATTTGATGTTAGCATTCCAGACGAAGATGCAGAAAACATTGCTACTGTAGGCGATGCTATCAAGTATCTTTCTGATAAGAAGTAATTTCCTTCGAAAATACAGTTTCTCAGAAGTACAATAATCTCTGATTAATATTTAATTGAGTTTTAATGTCTGAACGCAGAGTAGTAGTAACCGGAATGGGGGCCATTACCCCCATTGGGAACACCCTCGATGCATTTTGGGATGGTCTCAAAAACGGCAAAAGCGGTGCAAGTGTAATTAAACATTTCGATACTGAAAAGTTTGCTACCAAATTTGCCGCTATGGTCGACGATTTTAACGTGGAAGACTTCATGGATTCGAAAGCGGCTCGCCGTATGGACCGATTCAGTCAGTTTGCAAGCGTAGCGTCCGACATGGCCATCGCAGACTCATCCATTAAACTGGATGAAATCGATAAAAACCGTGTTGCTGTACTTATTGGCACCGGTATCGGAGGCATGGAAACGTTCTACAAGAACGCTGTTGCTTACGAAAAGCACGGACCGAGAGGCATATCGCCTTTTTTCATACCGATGCTTATTCCGGATATCGCTTCGGGCCACGTTTCCATTAAACACGGATTCCGCGGGCCGAACTACTGTGCTGTTTCAGCCTGTGCTACTGGATCTCATAATATCGGGCTGGCTTACGATTCTATTCGAAATGGCCAGTCCGATTATGCTGTATGCGGTGGAGCAGAGGCCCCTGTTATTGAAATGGGCGTCTCCGGCTTCAATTCCATTAAAGCCATGTCTACCCGTAACGACGATCCCGCAACGGCATCACGCCCGTTTGATGTGGATCGCGACGGTTTTGTACTTGGTGAAGGATCAGGCATACTGTTCCTCGAAACTTATGATAGCGCTGTGAAACGCGGCGCCAAAATCTATGCAGAAATTTGTGGATACGGATTTTCTGCAGATGCCCATCATATTACTGCACCTGATCCAGAAGGAAAAGGTGTTATGCTGGCCATTACCGAAGCGTTGAAGTCTGCCGGAATTAAGGCGGAAGATATCGACCACATCAACATGCACGGAACTTCCACTCCGTTAGGCGATATTGCTGAAACCAATTCTATTAAAAAGGTATTCGGTGATTACGCGTACAAAATCAATTTAAATTCGACCAAGTCGATGACTGGTCACACGCTCGGAGCTGCAGGTGCTGTGGAATCGATAGCAACCATTCTGGCTATTTATAACGATTTAGTACCTCCGACTATAAATCATTTTAAAACCGACCCTCAGTGCGATCTTAACTACACGGTTAATGAAGCACAAGACCGCAAAGTGCGCTATGCACTGAACAATGCGTTCGGCTTTGGTGGCCACAACACCACGCTGGTCATGAAAAAGTTTGAAGAATAAGCATGATTAACCGAATTAGAGCGTATCTGAGCAAGCGTACGCTCGATTCAGGTTCGAGAAAAAAAATTGAGTTTCTTGAATCCGTAATTGGTGAACCCATTCAGCGCCCTCACTATTTTTTGAGGGCGTTGAGGCACCGATCCCGTCTCATTGAAGACAACCTGGACCAGGCAGAAAGCTACGAGCAGCTGGAATTTTTAGGTGATGCTGTTCTCGACCTTGTCGTTACAGAAATGCTCTTCCAGATGTACCCGGAACGGAATGAAGGGTTCATGACCAAACTCAGATCCCGCCTCGTACGCGAAGATGCTTTGGCAGATTTGTCTGTAAAACTTGGCTTCCCCGATTACATTGAAGTCGGAGCACGAGTTAAAAGCCAGGGTATACAGCTAAAGAACAGCGTATTATCTGATATTTTTGAAGCCGTAATAGGAGCCATTTACAAAGATTTAGGCTTTAAGGCTTCACAAAAATTCATCAAAATTGTGTATACTACTCATGTCGATATTTCCGATGTGAGCACGACTCAGGATAACTACAAAAGCCTTCTACTGGAGTTTACCCAGGCAAGAAAGCTATCTATACCTGATTATATAGTTACTTCAGAGACAGGCCCGGACCATGATAAAACGTTCCAGATCGACGTTAAGGTAAATGAAGAAGTTTTTGGCCACGGAAAAGCTAAAAACAAAAAGAAAGCCGAACAGGCTGCCGCACAGGAAGCTCTGGAAATTCTCCAGAAAAAATTTACTTCCTGAGACTGTTAACAATTTGCGATAGTGATTTACGTAATTCAACGCCCTTTTACGCGGGTTTTGCCATACGATTATCACCGTCGCATATCTAATTTATTATACTAAATTTCCAGTATTATGCTCGATACTAAAGAGACCAGCGTGTCTTCCGTTTTTCCGGTAGAACATATTGAAGAGTCTAAAAGACCTGAGATTGATTTTGCAAACCTCAGGTTTGGCGACGTCTTCGCTGACCACATGTTTGAAATTCGTTGCAGGAACGGTGAATGGTCGGCCGGGCAGATAATGCCCTACGGCCCGATTGAAATGATGCCATCTGCAAACATCCTCCACTATGGCCAGGGATCTTTTGAAGGAATGAAAGCTTTCCGTTACAAAGACGGTGAAGTAAACATTTTTCGCATAGATGATCACTATCAGCGTTTTGCCAATTCATGCAAACGAATGAACATCCCGGTAGTACCCAAAGAAGTTTTCCGCGACTCCATTGTACAGCTGGTAGATTTAGATCGCAGCTGGGTTCCTGATGATCATTACAAAGCGCTTTATTTGCGTCCATTCGTTATTGCGACCGAAGAGTTTCTTGGCGTTAAGCCATCCAGAAGCTATCGCTTCTACGTTATAACCGGACCGGTAGGCAGCTACTATAGTGAAGGCATCAAGCCAATCCGCCTCACTACCATGCCCGATTATGTTCGTGCTGTTAAAGGTGGTGTAGGCGATGCAAAGGTGCCGGGAAACTACGCAGCCAGCCTTAAACCTACCCAAATAGCAATCGATGAAGGTTATTCCCAGGTGCTTTGGCTCGACGCCATGGAGCGTAAGTATGTGGAAGAAGTTGGTGCCATGAACATGTTCTTCATGCTGAACGGAAAACTAATAACCTCTGCCCTAACCGGAACCATCTTACCCGGTGTTACCAGAAAGACCGTAATCGAGTTAGCCAAAAAATGGGGAATGGATGTAGAAGAACGTCTTATTTCTATTGATGAGCTTATCGAAGGCAGTAAAAACGGAACTCTTACCGAAGCCTTTGGGTCTGGTACTGCTGCCGTTATTTCTCCTGTTGGCTACATTCATCATAAGGGCCAGGCCATCGAGCTGAATCAGGAAAAGATGGGACCAGTAGCCGAAAAACTGTACAATACCATTACCGGTATCCACCACGGAAATGTGGAAGATCCGGCTGGCTGGTGCACCGTTATCTGACAGCTGATAAATGTTTAAAATCCGGGCCCGGCAAACCATGTTTACCGGGCCTTTTTTTGTGCTTTAGTTTCTAATTGAAGGCATTTTTTATATTTTAGCAAGTGCAGACCCGGATAGCCGGTACTCCAGAATAAAGCCATCATCAACCACTAAATTAACTTATGAAAGCCTACACCGACTTAGTTAAACGTGTACTCGAAAACGGAGTGCATAAACCCAACCGGACCGGAACCGACGCCATTAGCAGCTTTGCAGAGTCGTACAAAGTTGATCTATCTGAGGGCTTTCCACTGCTTACTACTAAAAAGATGATGTTCCGATCCGTAATTCTCGAATTGCTTTGGTACCTCAGGGGCGAGAACCATATTCGCTGGCTAAGAGATGAAAACGACTGCCATATCTGGGATGCCTGGGCCGACGAAGATGGCCATGTAGGTCCTATCTATCCGGTGCTTTGGAGACGCTTCCCTTTTACATCATACGAAGAAATTGAATTCGAAGGCGTAGGTGCAGCTTTCAAAAACGATACGCGCACGCTTAAAGAGTTCGATCAGATCCGTACCGTTATAGATGAGCTTAAAACTAACCCGAACAGCCGTCGCCTTGTTGTAAGCGCATGGCATCCCGGGCTTCTCGATCAGATGGCGCTTCCGCCCTGTCATCTGATGTTCATATTTAACGTAACAAACGGTAAGCTGAACTGCCACCTCACGCAGCGCTCCGGCGATGTAGCCCTTGGTATTCCGTTTAACCTGGCCTGCTATGCAGCCCTTACCATGATTATTGCAAAACAAACAAATCTCGAGCCGGGAATCTTTGCTCACACCATTGTGGACGCTCACATTTATGAAAACCACATAGACGGTATGAAAGAGCAAATAACCCGTGAGCATTTGCCATTACCTACACTTGATATCGCAGCTAAAGATATTGACGATCTAACTCTGGATGACTTTTCTCTTAATAATTACAAACATCATCCGCATATAAAATTCGAGGTAGCCGTTTAAAAACTCTGAATCTATCTATTTCAGAAGTATTATTATACGCCACCATTCTGTCTGTATTCATCAGGTTTTGAATGGTGGCTTTTTTATATTTAATATATAATCAGCCGTATATAGCTTCGGCTTTTGCACTCACCACCACTAATCCCCTGCCCTATGCCCGATCCAACTACACGATACAGCATAATTGTTGCGCACGATCCGAACCTGGTAATCGGAAAGGATGGTAAACTACCCTGGCATTTTCCTGAAGATCTCAAGCACTTTAAGCGCACAACTATGGGACAGCCGCTCCTTATGGGGCGCAAAACCTATGAAAGCATTGGTTCTGAGCCACTGCCCGGCCGGCCGTGTTTTGTACTCTCCAAGTCTGCTACCTACGAAAACGCCAAAACCTTTCGTAACACCGAGCAGGCCAGAGCATGGTTTGATAAGTCTGAATACGACCGGATTTTTGTAGTAGGCGGCGGAAACCTGTACCGACAAATGCTCGATGATGCCGTCGAGCTTATCGTTACTGAGGTTAAGGAAACCCATGAAGGCGACGTCTTCTTTCCTGAATACCGCAAAAGAATTGGGCTGGACTGGGAGCTGGTCGAGCACACCGATCATCCGGATTTCAGCATTAAAACATACCACCGGATCGACCACAGCTTCGACGAGTAAAACGCATTAAAAAAGGCGCATTACCTAAGGTAATGCGCCTTAATTTTTTTAAGACGGACGAAAACAGAAATCTTGATTTTTATTTAAGCTCGTGAAGTTTAATTCGGTTAACTGCACGCTTAAGAGCCATTTCTGTTTTCAAAAGTTCTTCCTGAGAAGATTTAAGCTCTTTCTCTTTCTGCTTTTTGATACTTTCCTGGGCCTTTGCCATGGCAATTTTCGCCCGCTCCAGGTCAATCTTCATAACATTTTCGGCTGATTCTGCAAGAACGGTAACACGATTGTCGTGAACTTCAACAAATCCTCCGTTCACTGCAAACATGTGCTCAGCTCCGTCTTTCTGGCGAATAATCACCTTTCCGATTTCGAGCATCGTCATCAGACTGGCGTGGTTAAACTTTACTTCAAATGCACCCTCGGTACCTGGCAGATTTATGCCTGTTGCAAGTCCTTCAAAGACCGGTCCGAAAGGTGTTACAATACTAGTGCGTATCATGTAAACGGATAGTTAAAAAATCATGTGTTTCTATTCCGGATTGCATTTTGAGAAGTAAAGGGTGATGGCATTTGGATCCCATCACCCTTTTCCCAAATTTATGTTTCATGTTCCGGGAGCCGGAAATCAGGCTTCGGCCAGGAGTTTTTCACCCTTGGCAATAGCTTCCTCAATAGTACCAACAAGGTAGAATGCACTTTCAGGAAGGTGATCAAGCTCACCGGCCAGAATCATCTTGAAGGCCTTTATGGTGTCTTCAATCTTTACATACTTACCTTCGAGTCCGGTAAACTGCTGGGCTACGAAGAACGGCTGGCTTAGGAAACGCTGTACACGACGGGCGCGGCCTACAACCTGCTTATCTTCATCGGAAAGCTCGTCCATACCAAGGATGGCGATAATATCCTGAAGATCTTTGTAGCGCTGCAGGAGTACCTTCACGTTTTCAGCACACTCGTAGTGTTCCTTGCCGATTACAAGCGGGTCCAGAATACGGGAGGTGGAGTCAAGAGGATCCACAGCCGGATAAATACCCAAAGATGCAATCTGGCGCGAAAGTACGGTAGTGGCATCAAGGTGAGAGAATGTCGTTGCCGGAGCAGGGTCAGTCAAGTCATCGGCAGGTACATAAATGGCCTGAACCGAAGTAATCGAACCTGCTTTTGTAGAAGTAATACGCTCCTGCAGGGCACCCATCTCGGAGGCCAGCGTTGGCTGGTAACCTACGGCAGACGGCATACGACCAAGAAGCGCCGATACTTCAGAACCGGCCTGTGTAAAGCGGAAAATGTTATCTACGAATAACAGAATGTCGCGGGAAACTTCATCGCGGAAGTACTCGGCAACGGTAAGGCCGGAAAGGGCTACACGTGCACGCGCTCCCGGAGGCTCGTTCATCTGACCAAACACCAGAGTCGCCTGAGATTCTTTCAAAGCGTCGTGGTCTACTTTGGTAAGATCCCACTCGCCTTTTTCCATTCCTTTTTTGAACTCTTCACCGTAGTTAATAACTCCGGATTCGATAAACTCACGAAGAAGGTCATTACCCTCACGAGTACGCTCACCAACACCGGCAAATACGGAAAGACCACCGTGCTGCTTGGCGATGTTGTTAATCAATTCCTGAATAAGTACCGTTTTACCTACACCGGCACCACCGAAAAGACCAATCTTACCACCCTTGGCATACGGACAAAGAAGGTCAACAACCTTGATACCTGTTTCCAGCATATCAGTTGAACTGGCCAGGTCTGTAAAGTCGGGGGCAGGTTTGTGGATTGGTGAGCGGCGGTCGCCTTTTGGCTCCTTAATACCGTCGATGGCTTCACCTACAATATTGAAGAGGCGGCCACGAATGTCTTCACCAATCGGCATTGAGATAGGAGCACCAGTGTTTATTACTTCCATCTGGCGAACCAAACCGTCGGTAGAGTCCATCGCGATGGTACGAACTCTGTTTTCACCCAGGTGCTGAGCTACTTCAAGAATTAGCTTACGCCCGTCTTCCATATTAATTTGGAGGGCATTTAAAATTTCGGGTAGCTGGCCATCGGGGAAGTCGCAGTCGACAACCGGTCCGATTACCTGAGCGACGGATCCATTATTCATGAGAAAATGCGTTTGAAATAATTACAGTTTAAATGATTATATACCGGTTTTGAGCGCCGATAAACACTAAAAATTTTCAAGTTGCGAAAGATACTTTAATTGAGGGGTAATCGCAACATTCAAAACCCTCAATTGACGCTTTCATTCTTAAATGAATTGTGCTAAAAATCCGTTATATTATTCGACTGTTAACTGCCAACCCTGTAATCTGATACACGATTTTGGAAAACGTAAGCAACGCCCGAATTTCGAGCATCCGCCTTCTCGAAAAGTTTGACAACGAAAATTATCTTGATCTGGAAATGATCAACAAGCTGGATCGCCAGGAGCGACAGCAGGCTAATGAATATGTACAGGGAATTTTGCGCCGCAGATCGTATCTCGACTTTTTAATTTCCCAGTTCAGCTCAGTAGAAATTGAGCGCATGGATTTATTTTTCAAAAACATCCTGCGTCTCGGCATCTACGACCTTCTTTTTATGGACTCCACGCCCGATTACGCGGCAATTAACGAGTCCGTAGAAATTGCCAAAACAAAAATCAGCAGCAAGTCCGGTGATCTGGCCAACGCCATTCTTCGCAAGGTTCAGCGCGAAATTGACAACCTTCCGAAGCCGAACATGGAAAACAGAACCGAGCTTATTGCCACCACCTTCTCTCATCCTGAATGGATGGTAGAGCGCTGGGTGAAGCGTTTCGGTGAAAGGGAAGCCTTCCAGCTGATGCAGGCCAATAACCAGCGTCCTTCTTACTTTCTGAGAGCCAACTGCCTTAAAACCAGTCCCGATACCTTTAAACTCCGTATGGATAAGGCCGGGGTTGAATACGAAGAGAGCGATTGGCTCCCGGGCTATTATCGCGTAAATACTCTTGCTGAAGTCCGTGCCAAAGGCTGGTTCGAAAAAGGCCTTTGCTACGTGCAGGATATCGCGGCCGGTTTCGCGCCATCTATTCTGGACCCTGTAGCCGGTGAGTCCGTAATCGACGTTTGTGCCGCACCGGGAACAAAAACCCTGCTGCTGGCCGAGCTGATGGAAAATGAAGGAAGCATTCTCGCGGTTGATATCAACCCGGACCGCATCCACAAAATTGCAGAAAACTCCGAGCGCGGCGGTGCCAACATCGTTAAGATTCAGCGTGCAGACGCTACTGAAGAGCGCTTTAAGCTGGCTGATGCCGTGCTGCTCGACGCTCCGTGCACCGGAACAGGCGTACTGAGCAAACGTGCCGACCTTCGCTGGAAGCGCACGCCGGAAGAGCTGGAGAAATCCGTGGCGCTTCAGGCCGAGCTGCTCGACGCCGCTGCAAATATGGTAAATAAAAACGGCCGCCTGGTGTATTCCACCTGCTCTATCGAGCCTGAGGAAAATATGATGCAGATCGAAAACTTCCTGAAGGAATACGACAACTTCGAACTCGAAGAACTGGACGATTACCTGCCGGAAGAAGTGCTGAGCGAAGACAAAAAATCTTACCAGACGTTACCGCACAAGCACAACTGCGACGGACACTTCGGAGTACTGCTGAAGCGCAAATTCTGATTTCAACACCCGCTTTATCAAGGCACTAAGGCACAACGTCTGACTCCGGTCGTGATCTTGTGCGTTAGTGTCTTTCTTTTTTTAACCTGTTTTCATATTCAACGGAAGTCAGCAGAAAGAACAAACTGACTGCCCATTTCAACCAAAGACGCCATGAGCATCAACGACATCCCAAAAGTGTATTCCCCCCAAGAAGCCGAAGCCAAATGGTACCAATGGTGGGAAAATCAGGGCTTTTTCCATTCCGAGCCCGACGAGCGCGAACCCTACGCCATCGTGATTCCGCCGCCGAACGTAACCGGCGTGCTGCACATGGGCCACATGCTCAACAACACCATTCAGGACGTTGTTATACGCCGCGCGCGCATGATGGGCAAGAACGCCTGCTGGGTGCCGGGAACCGATCATGCTTCGATTGCAACCGAAGCCAAAGTCGTGGCGCGTCTGCGGGAAAAAGGAATTAAAAAAAGTGATCTCAGCCGTGATGAATTCATGAAGCACGCCTGGGAATGGACCGATGAATACGGCGGCACCATTCTGAATCAGCTGCGTAAGCTGGGCGCCTCCTGCGACTGGCAGCGCACCCGCTTCACATTAGAGGATGATTTGTATGATGCCGTAATTGACTGCTTCATCCATTTTTATGAAAAAGGTCAGATCTACCGCGGCCTGCGTATGGTGAACTGGGATCCGGTTGCCAAAACCGCGCTTTCCGATGAAGAGGTGATTCACAAAGAGGTAAACTCAAAGCTGTATCACGTAAGATATCAGGTGAAGGACTCCGATGAGTTTGTAACCATCGCTACTACGCGTCCGGAGACTATTCTGGCCGATACCGCGGTTTGCGTAAATCCGAACGACACCCGCTTTACGCACCTTGTTGGCAAAACGGTCATCATTCCGATGGTGAATCGTGAGGTGAAAGTGATCGCTGACGAATATGTTGAAATGGAGTTCGGAACCGGCTGTCTTAAGGTGACGCCCGCCCACGACGTGAACGACAACGAGCTCGGCATCAAGCACGGACTCGAGGTTATTGATATGCTTAATGATGACGCCACCCTCAGCGAGGCCGCGCAGTTTTACGTTGGCGAAGACCGTTTTAAAGCCCGCAAGCTCATCACCAAAGACCTTGAGGAAGCCGGACTTCTGGTTAAGGTGGAGGATATGAAAAACAAGGTCGGCTACTCCGAGCGTACCGATGCGGTCATCGAGCCAAAGCTTTCGCTTCAGTGGTTTCTGAAGATGGAGGAAACCGCAAAGCCGGCTCTCGACAATGTGATGAACGACACGGTGAGATTCTACCCCGAAAAGTTCAAAAACAGCTACCGCAACTGGATGGAGAACGTGCACGACTGGTGCATTTCGCGTCAGCTGTGGTGGGGGCATCAGATTCCGGCCTGGTACTACGGCACCGGCGAAAACGACTATGTGATTGCGAAAACCGAGGCCGAGGCGCTGGAAAAAGCAAAAGCCAAATCGGGGAAAGAAACCATCACCCTGAAACAGGATGAAGACGTTCTGGACACCTGGTTCTCCTCGTGGCTGTGGCCGATTTCCGTTTTTGATGGCTTCAAGAATCCGGACGGTGAGGAAATTAACTATTACTACCCGACCAAGGATCTGGTGACCGCGCCCGAAATCATGTTTTTCTGGGTGGCCAGGATGATTATGGCCGGATACGAATTCAGGGGCGAAAAGCCGTTCAGCAACGTGTACTATCACGGTATCGTGCGCGATAAGCAGCGCAGAAAAATGTCGAAGTCACTCGGGAACTCGCCAGATCCAATCGATCTCATCAATCAGTTTGGCGCTGACGGCACCCGTGTGGGCATGCTGTTCTCCGCACCGGCCGGAAACGACCTGCTTTTTGATGAAGCCCTTTGCGAGCAGGGACGAAATTTCTCCAATAAAATCTGGAACGCCTTCCGCTTCCTCGCCATGAATATGGAAGAAGATGAAACCTACGAGCCAACCCTCGAGCTTGATCAGGACTTCCTTCCCGATCAGTGGATGCTTTCCCGCCTGAACCGCACCATAGCCGAGATGGATGAAAGCTTTGATCAGTTCCGGCTGAATGAAGCGCTTCAGAAAATCTACTCGTTGGTTTGGGATGATTTCTGCGACTGGTACATTGAGCTGATCAAGCCCGATGCAGGCGGCGCCAAAATTGAGAAAGCCCGTCTTGAGCGCGCGCTCGGCATTTTCGAAGTGCTGATGAAGCTGCTTCACCCCTTCACGCCGTTTATCTCCGAGGAAATCTGGCAGCGCATCAGAAGCCGGAGCACTGAGGAAGCATTGATTGTCTCCGCATGGCCCGAAGCCGACCGCAGCCGTATAGACGACGGCATAGAAGCTCGCTTTGTGATGGTGCAGGAGTTGGTATCGGCCATCCGCAACATTCGCGCGGAATCCGGTCTTTCGCCCAACCTCGAGCTCGATGTGCGCATCCGTGTTCAGGGTGATGAAACCGCCCAAATGCTCAACTCTGTGAAGGGCCTCATTCTGAAGCTTCAGAAAACAAAAAGTCTGGAGATTGGCACATCGGTAGAGAAGCCGTCACAATCAGCCAGCGCGCTGGTAAAGGGCTGTGAGCTCATCATCCCGATGGCCGAGCACATAGACGTGGACAAGGAGCGCGAGCGCATTGAGAAGGAAATTCAGCGCACCGAAGGCTTCCTCAAATCCGTCAACGGAAAGCTCTCCAACGAGAAATTCGTAAACAACGCTCCGGAAGACGTAGTCGCCAAAGAGCGCGCAAAACAAGCCGATGCAACAGCGAATCTGGAAAAGCTGAAGGCAGCGCTGGAAGAATTGTGAATTGTTGAGCGATGCGAAATCCCGACCCTGAAAGGCGTCGGGATGAATTGTGAATGGTGAATGGTGAATTGTGAATTGTGAATTAGTTGCACAGAGCGAAGCGATTAGCATGCAGTG